>Ga0114934_10000077_pt1 | contig 50854 bp, 72 predicted proteins | sample 4SBtaG_2_FD_99695 | JGI IMG/M metagenome (GOLD analysis project Ga0114934, IMG submission 99695) | Deep subsurface microbial communities from Kolumbo volcano to uncover new lineages of life (NeLLi) - 4SBTROV10_white metaG | ecosystem: Environmental > Aquatic > Marine > Volcanic ...
TATCGTTCGACAGAGTGTGTGCTATAGGTGTTTTTAATCATCTAGAACTCCCATGGGCGACCCAGTATATAAGGGAAATCACAAGAGTCCTTAAGCCAAAAGGAATATTTTTTGGGACATTCTTTTTGCTCAATGGTATTTCGATGCCATATGCTAGAAACAGAGAAGATCATCCTTTGAAATTTGAAGTTGAAACCAATGATGCGTGGTTTGAGTATAAAGATAGACCGCTATTTAATGTTGCATTGGCAGAACAACCCATTAGGCGCACTTTCATAAACAATGGGTTGATGATCAAAGAACCAATTAGATATGGAAACTGGTGCGGGTCTAAAAATGCAATCATCGGCCATGACGTAATAGTCGCAATTAAAGGACAATGGAAATGAAGCTTAAAGCTAAGACTAAAGAACAAATAAAAGAGCTTCTCGATCTGTGTAATTCCAATCCATCGATAATAAGACAATTGGAAGTTCATGTCGATGTCAATGATATTAAAAGTTTGGTGATGTCTAGTTTTTGGCCCCAAGCAGTAGACTCAACTTTGATAGTTGACAATGAAGAAGAAAAATATTACAGGGCAATGTCGATTGTTAATGTTATGGTGGGTCAAAATGTTGAAGGTAAGAAATTTTTAGATTTTGGTTGTGGCGAAGGTCATTGCGTTATTGCAGCTGCTCAAAAGGGGGCTAAAGCATGGGGCTATGATATTGTTGATCAGAAGTGGGATGGGTTGGATCGCAGCGACGTGCCGGATGGAAATGCCGCAATTACCACTGATTTTGAAGAAATTAAACGTAACGGTCCTTATGACATTGTGCTGATATATGATGTTGTCGATCACATCGTTGATGACAGTGAACGATTGCAAGCCTTAAAAAATATCAAAAGTGTTTGTGGTGAAAATGCTATGGTATATGTGAGATGCCATCCGTTTACATCTAGACATGGGACACATTTGTATAAAAAATTTAATAAAGCTTATGCCCATTTATTGCTAAGTGATGAGGATTTGAAAGAATATGGCGGAGAAGAAACTGCGCAAATAAGAAAACCTATTAAAACTTATGGGGATCTTTTTAAAGAATCAGGGTTTAAGGCACAATCAACTGATATTATCAAAACACCAATGGAAGAAATATTTAAATCTGAAGAAATGGCAGAATTATTTGGTAAAAAAGTGATTAGTAATATTGAATGGCAAGAATATGTTTTGCCAATAGACTTTATTGACTATGTGGTGGTTGGTAATGTTTGATCTTTCATTATTAATCGCCCATATCCCAGAAAGACGTGAAAGCTTGAATTTTCTTTTGGCCGATTTGAACTCTCAAATTGACAACGGCTTCCAGCAGCGTGTAGAGATCATCGTTCTTGAAGATGACTGTGAACTGACCATCGGTTGTAAAAGAAACTTGCTGTTAGACCGTGCTACCGGCAAGTTTGTCATGTTCGTAGATGACGATGATAAACTCCATGCCGATTTCTGCCGGATTGTCTGCGATATCATCCGTCACAAAGATGTGGACTATATCGGGTCCAAACTCAAGCGATCCTTCACTGACAAACCAGAGTACCGATCTATAACTCTAGGTGAAAAGACCGAAGACGAAGACGGCTCATATCGTGCCGTGTCACACACAACGCCGATCCGAAGAGAGATCGCCACTCGTTTTCAATTCCCCAGTCTCAATCTCGGCGAAGATGAGGCTTGGTGCGAGCAATTACGCACTAGTGGCTTGCTGCAATCCGAATTCTTCTGTCAAGAATTCCTTTATGTTCAGCAGCACTCAACGGAAGAACTTACCGGGAAGCCAGCTAGTTCCCCGGTAATGTCTGGATGCCACCAGCACATGCATCTCATCGACCTATGACCAGTATTCACTTCATACTGCCCTCTACGCCACAAACAATCTTTTTTAAGGCATCGTCATCCATCGGTTCGTGCGAGAAGTACAAGTTGTGGAGTAGCGGCCACAAAGGATGACGATCCAATTCGGGGAATCTCGCCAAGCAAGAATAAACAACCGACCGAATTTGAGGATAATAAGCAAGGCTGTTTGGATTGGTTGATTCTTGCTCTGGTTGGCCCTGTCTCTTATAATATAGCCACCCTTTTTGGAGAACCAAGAAAGGTGGACATACGCTGCGAGTTTGCAGTTTGCCGTCTACAAATTGGTATATTTCTGAAGGCGACAACATGAAAGGATTTGTTTTCCATTCATGGACTTTGAATCCCGCTGTTTGTTGAGTAGTGATAGCAAGGCTGATCTGGTCCACCTGTCTGATTCTGCGTAGTGCGAAGCCAGAATGGACCGCTTTCCAAAGCTTATGGCTATTGTCTCTCCAACGCTTGGCAAAATCCGTTTCGTGTATGACGAACGGTGCTCGGACGTGGTTGAAATTCGACTTAAAAGGAACATCGTAGAGCTTGTGGATGTTTCTCCATTCTCGATTTGAGATGATGTCGTAGCGACCCGTGGTGATGGCATGTCCTCCTTTCGGTTCTCCTTCGAAAGCGTGCATACACAAGTTGTCGCTGTCGAGAAACAAACCAGGAGCCACATTGGCAGCCACCATCTTATTGCCCACTGGATAGGTTGGAGTATAATCATTGCTGATTGGCTCCATACGGACTTCGAGTTGGTTAAACAAACGACGTGTGGCTGGGTCGATTTTCCCGAAGCTTTCACAAACAGCGGCTATTAGTTCATGTTGCGGCATGGCCTGCCGGATCGACGCTGCGAGCAACAACGATTGAATCTCTAATAGACCTTTTTGGCAGACGAAAACAACATTCATGGAAACATATCCCGATACTTTGTAGATACGAAATGCTGCTTGAGCTTTCCGTAATCGTGAATCAGTTTTGGTATCGGTGTGGTAGTTCTTTTCTGATACTTCATCCGTAGATCGAAGTATGGCACTCCGAGAAATCTCTGGAGTTTTCGCATTAGTCCTTCCCAGTCGTTAATTTCATCATAGTCAACAATGATGTGTTCGTGGTCCTCGAACAGAGCTTGGAAGTGCTCATTTTCGAAATCCATGAGTTCAAAGAATCGAGTAAGCTGGTCGGGGGTGAAGTTGACTTTGTTATCTCTTGGGGGATCCCCCCACAGCTTTAAGTTCCAGACTCCCGATTGATACGACACCAACAACGAAGTGATGACTGCTAAATAATCTCGTCTGTGAACGTGGATGACTTTGAGATCATCCATCTCTACCAGATGGTCCCATACTCGATAATTCCTTGGGATTTGGCAATAGAGGATCTTGAAACTGTTGTATCGATCGAAGACGTAATCAACTAACTTCGACAGATCGTACTGTTGAGTGAACGTTGCGTGCTCCACGTCCAAAAAATGGTCATCTGGTTTGGCCCCATATCTGGAGAAAAAGAAGGTTCTTTGCGTTTCTAACCGTCTCACTCCGTACAGTTCTTCAACCACGTCTTTGAGGTTCGGTATACAGGTCATCTCAACGGTCAGTCGAGAGTGGAAAATCTCGCAAGCGACTTTGAGATCGGGGTGTAGTTCGAGAGACTCGTGTATGACACTGGTCCCTGATCTCCACGAGCCAAGAGTGATATACTTAGGCTTCATAACGCCTCCATGCCTTCAAGTTCCCTTTATTCAGGCCGACGAAATGCGTGCCAAAGTTACCAGGCTCAAAAGTGTCATCACAAATACTGATGTCTGTGCGAGGTATCATCCGGAATTCTCGCGATCGTGATAACAACAGTGCTATTAATCCTTGCTCATCGAACCACTTCGAAGCTTCGATACCTCCTTCGATCTGGATGAGTTGATCAAGATCGAAATTGGGTGGTAGACCCCAAAAGCCAGAATTTAGCTTGTACCACACAGGTACTCGGTCATCGTATTTGCCAAATCTCCGGAGCAACCCTTCTGTCATGAAACAGAACGAGTTTTGCAAGAACTCATCGATTAAAGGATAATGCTTGTGGAGGATGATGTCGTTGTCGATGAATATTTCGTGTGCCGTGCTGATTCGCGGGGGCGTTATCTTCCAGACTGGATTGACCGCCTTACTATCTGAATGCTGAGTTTGATCGATGAGGCGGACTGGCAGTGCTCGCAAAAAAGCTACCTGCTCTTCAGAACAGTTGTTGTGGAGGATGACACGGTCGAACTTTTCACCATAAAACTTCATGAACTGCTGGATCGATTGAGTCAAACACTGATATCCAGCTTCACTTGCGTATCCGCCGATGCACCATCGGATGGTTGGTTTAGAGACTTTTGAAGACATCCGATTCCGCCATTTCTTTGACAAATGAATCGGCTGTTAACCGGTTAACTTGGTCCCAATTGGCGAGGTATCGATGTCCCGCCAAGATAGCGTCGGTTTTAGTAAGCTCCGGAACTTCAGCAAGATCATCAAATAAAAGCGGATATTCTGGGCCAAGATATTCGACCGTGGCTGGAAGCCGTTTGATAATAAGTGGTGTATGACGAATCATGCATTCGATGACTGCGTTGTTCGCACTAGTAGCATATAAGTCTAAAAAGACAACATTTTCAGTTAACAATTCATCATATGCTTGGTCAGAAAGACGGTTAATGACACGGAGATTGCTTGGGATTGGGGGTACGGACAAATCCTTGAAAGGTTTGAGAATAGCTTTATTTAAATCAGTTTCGAGGTCGGCCAATGATTGAAATTTCCGCAACCACCAACCTATGGTTATTAGTTGCCTATTTTGATTTCGTAAGAATTTGTCAACTGAAAATAAAGGACCAGGAGCTGTAGGGTGTAATAATGAAGATATTTGCAGATCAGTGTTGGCTCTCAAGAATTCAGCACAGTGCTGCGATAAAGTAAAAAGTCCCAGGCATTTGGGTTTACTCGCTGCCCATTCTTCACTTTCTAGAATTTGGTCAAGACCACGCATCCAGTGCCATATTTGGCGGGCTTCTTTCGAGAACGTCACTGGGTTATGAATAAACCCGACCCATGGTTCGTCAATTTGTCTATGTTGTTGGGCAATGCCATCCGCATAGCCTTCGAGAAGCACACCGCGAATACCACATAGTTTACTACTGATCGCATTTAAAGCAAAAGCCCAACCGCTGCGATGATGTTCCCATGTTTTTGGGTTATTGAGTAATAATTTTTGGATCATTTGGATAACTCGAAATCGATATACATTACATTAACCACATGTGTTAATCGTTCTCTGGTAAACACGTAATCGTCATCTTTCCATATTTGTAACATTCGTTCTTGAATTTGAGTCTGTTGCAAAAACGGTGGCAGCCCACGCGTGGTGACTTGTTTATTAACAACCGTCAAACCCGCATGAGAAAACCAAGTGTTGTAAGTGGATTGGGGTCGAATAATTTTATGCGTGAAAATCCCATCATCATGTCCCACTAAGTGGGCAAACGCTTTCTTTCCGTGAGTCCCGTTGATTGAACAATATGGATGGCAACGTACCAACATTTTACCAGTTGGTTTTAATAACGCCTTAAGCCGTTTAAGTGTTGACAGATGGAAAGTCCAATCTGATCTATGATCTGCGATTCCGACATCCACTCCTTCAAGATGATCTAAGACATCAAATAACATGATGGTGTCATATGGAGCTTGGCTTTCGACTACCTGAAAGCTGGTGGTTAGAAAGTTATGGTCTTCCCATTGTTGAGTCAAATCATAACCAAGTGCATTTTGGGCAGCTAAAACCGCACCACCGTCTCCGCATCCAAAATCTAAAGACTTGCCTTGCAACCAGTGCTTCGCAAGAAATTCGTTTTTACCGACAAGAGCTTCTAATGTCAATTTCGGGGTTATTGACGGCCAGAGATCAGTGATTATCAAATCATCAAAATCCGGCCCAACTTCGACCCCTAGTTTTGTTGGGTCTTTGATGGTTTGAAGAATCGTTTGTATTTCGTGATTGTCAGAGGTTGTAAACATGTTGAGTCCGTAAGAATTCGTTGGTTCCTCGGTTAGCGCCGATAAAATGATATCCGCACTCCTTGCCTGTAATTGCGTAATCAGTAATTTTTCGCATTTCTGTTGGTGAATACACAAGATTGGGGATAACGCCTTCGCTCAGAACAGTCGCGTTGTCTTTGAGCATAGTATAAGCCACCAATCCTTGTTCATCAAGCGGTCCAGTAAGTTTGGGTTTTCCTAATTCTTTCCAGTTGAAAATGAGTTTGCTTGTTATATCATAATATGGCGGTAAAATTATCACCGCTGCACAGATCGGATGATCTGTTTGAATATATGATTGAATTGAACCATATAAATGTTTCCAACCTCTGCCAATCGTGGGCACATTTCTATTGAGTGCTTTACGAAGTTCTGGGTGGTCTTGCACAAGTGCGACATCATTGTCGAGAAATATTTCATAACCTCCCATATTTAGTCTTGATGGGCAAAATTTCCACAACATTGGCGAGGGATTTAGTATTTCATTGAATCGAAAATCCCATTGTTGTTGGACAGTACGGATCGAAAGATTTATTTCTGTGTTATTTTTTGCTACGCAAAAATCAAACTCTTCAGAGAAAATATCTAGCGCCTTCTGAATAGCCAAATTTAAACATTTGTGGCCGTCTTTATGGGATTTACCCAAATTCCAGCGGATAAGTGGCTTGGTATTTCCATGTTTTAACATATCTATCTCAACAACAAGCCCAACTATGTTTTCATATTATTGTCAATTCATCGCAAAAATTCATGCCTAATTTTGCGAAACACTCTCGCGTTTCTTTATAAATTTTAATTGTGTTTTCTTTTATAAGATCTTCAATCCAATTAGTTGTGTTTTCAGAACAGAAATTCAATTTTTTGCCATATTTCCTTTGCCCAGCTTCCACGCATTTTCCAGGATTTAATAATATTCCTTTTGCTGGGTTAATAAATTTAGGGATATCTGCAAAATTTATTTTGTTTATGTCCCAAATTTTATATCTAGATTCTTCAATATTTTTTAAATTACTAACAATCGTGTTTATTGTTTCTTTTATCTCCCATATATGTAAGTCAATTAAATCATAATGAGTTGACTCTTTTGGTATTATTCTGTGCATGCTTTGAGTTTTTGAACCTCTAATATTTTTTGGGCCAAGTTGATACAAATCCAGTTGATAACAACCAGGCAATGTTTCAAACTTTTTGGCCCATAATATAAAATTAAATAATCTCGATCGTATTAATTTCACAGGATTTCGTATCATAATTATGAATTTGCAATCCGGAAATGCTTCGTTCAAATCATCAATAAAAAAGCTCAATCTGTGGTTAGATTCATATACTAAACTGCAATCATCCCTGCTATATTTTTCAAATTTCTGGATAAAATCTTCTGTTTTATAATCTTGCCCAGTATATTTAAGAAATGCTTCATATGCCAGTGCGGGCCTAGACTCATGTCTCACCCATGAAATAGGGCGTTTAGCCATACCATGCGTATTGGGGTCATCACATGATTTTCTTATCGCTTCTGCTATGGTGTGAGTGCCACAACGTTCTAAGCCAACACAAAAGACTCGTTCAGTTTTTGCCCCAACACCATTGCCATTGGGTCTAGTTTCAATTATTTTTTTGTGTCTTAACACATGTTGGTTATTTATTTCCAATAAATTAGATAATTTTGGGATACCAGCGAAATGAACTATGACAGCATTAGGATTATCATATTTTATGTTGTCTATAAGATCTCCACCCATTCCTTCTTCTTCGCCGTACCATTTATAGTCTGCGCCATCAGGATTATGCGATGGCATGTGGTATTCATAAACGTTTCTTTTAGCAGGACAATTGAATCTATAATCAGAATTAACATTTTCTATTAACTCTAATTGCCGCAGTGTCCATATTAGCACACCTTGATCATATAACCTTATGTAATTTTTTAATCCTGGGTTGTTTTTAACAATTTCTACATTTTTGTGCCAAGCTTCAAGTATGTAATTATCTCGTTCTTTAGAATAACCAAACACACCAGAGTTTATGGCAATCTGATCATGCTCTTCAGATTCTGGCACTGGGTGTTGTTCATACAATTCTTTATCGTTGAGACATGTGATTGGCGCGAAATGGTCGCGTGTAAAGAATAAGCCTTGATTGATTTTTTCAAATATTTCATCGAAATCTCTTACAACCACAGCATCGGCATCGATCCACAAAGTATTGTCAAAAGGAGATTGTAACATGTATTCTGGCTTACACCATTGACGCCATCTTGGCCCCATTTGTTTAAGTCTATTGTATTCATCGATTTTGTAATGGATTTGTATTGTGTGTTTTTGTTTTGCGATATAATCTTTTTGCTCTTTTGGTAGCTCCAAACCCATGACCGCTATTGATATGTCAGACAATTTTCTTATAGAATCGTAAAGTATCTTATACTCTGTGAACCATTCTGGCGATATGGCTGTAAGAATACCATATGACCCAGGCATTATAAAATTCGACATTTATATTAAACTGTCTCTAATAAGCTAGGCAGCTCACCATTCTGGCGGAAACTACATGTGCCTATCGTTTCATCTAGAACCGCTATATTATCTACGCTAATATGATCACAACCCCATTCATATTCACTATCATCATTTAAGAATAATGAAGTAGAACAAAATGTGGTTGCTTCGCTGCCATCATATTCGACAACTTTGCAACCACAATCCATTCGTATACCTTTTTCTACAATAATCCCAGACCCCAATAAAAATAAAACTTGCGTCGCTGTATTGCTTGCGTTTTCTACTCCCAGTGCTGTGAATAAGTCGGTGTAAAGGCCAGAACGCCCTAAATCTGGGTCATCATAATCAACAAACCCTTTGATGCAAGGATAACCACCAGCATAATCAAGATATGACGTTAGTGTTAGGGTGTATTCATTTATATCATCACCTGCCCAACCCGCAACATACAATTTAGTTCCATTAGCGCCAAAGCAGAAACCTCTTGGTTTACTCTCTTCACTGAGTGTGCTAAACGATTTGCTTGAATAAGATGCTGTTGAAACATCAAATCCTGTTGTTAATTCATATTGAAATATAGTTGGAGCACCAGTTCCGTTTAAAACGTACATTGTAGTTCCATCTGAATCAAATTGTACTGCTGATGGTTTTCCACATTCAGAAGAAACACTATAGCTATCAACAAAAGTTGCTGTTGAAACATTAAAACCTGTGCTTAATGTGTATTCATTTATATCATCACCTACCCAACCAGTAACAAACATCTTAGTTCCGTCATTATTAAAGGCTAAACCATAAGGCTGTAACTCTTGAGACGCTATACTAAAACTATGTGTAAATGAAGCCGTTGAAAGATCAAAGCCTGTGCTTAATGCATATTCATCAACCTTATCTTGATCTTGACCTAATACAAACAGTTTAGTTCCGTTTGTGTTAAATTCTATGCTATTTGCCGCATCATCTCCTTGCGTGGCAGACACAGTGCCAATGTCTAAAAGACGAACATAGGTTATTGTTGAAACGTCAAAGGCTGTTGATGCTGAATATTCATAAACACTATCGTTTGCTCTACCCAACATAAACATTTTAGTTCCGTCATTGTTCCACTTAACATCTCTTACATCGTTATCAGTAGAAGTTAAAGAAGATGAAACTTTACTAAATGACGCTGTTGAAATATTTATAACTCTGTCAGTTTTCTCTGTCGACCCACTATCGAACATCAAAGTGTTAGTTTCTATCAGTTCATCGGAACCAATGGCAGCTGTGTTGGTGTCATATGCACATACTGAATTCAGTGCCACAGCGGGGTGACCAGTTGCGTTGTCAAGATAAACTTCGTGAACTACATCGTCAGAATCAAAAGTGGCATCAGTTGTGCCAAGAACATGACTGCCTAATGATGGGATATCAGGCTCTAGTCCGTTTTTATAAACAATGTATGATAAATTGTCATATGACAATACCATATCGCCATCGCTGTCTTTTATCAATTTAGCATTTAAATAAGTGGGTTCGCCAACACAAAGATTGGCTGGCCCACAGTGGGTGCTAAATGCGTCATCCCATGGTTTAGCTTTAATACTAGTGTTTGTGTAATTTTCTCTTAATGAATCCATAGTAGCAAATCTGCAGCCCGGCAGATGCAGTGTATCTTTTTGAATATCAAGACCGGGTCGCTGAAATGCCAAATTTAATGTTTGGTCACCTTCGGGGGACGATGGTCTATTGTGATAATGCAAAGTGGTGGAAGATGGGATATCGTAGTTTTGGTACAATCTTCCTAAATAGCTGTCATGTTCTTTGGCAAGTGGTTTATCATAAGAAGATGACAACATAGCGTCGTGGGTAGATGTAAAACTTTCGGATGTTGTGTTTTCAAGTGGCTTACTTTCCAAGTGCCCTATCAATCTGGGTTTTGTTGCTCCTCCACTATAAACGCTTAGCGTGCCGCGTCCATCATTCATCATACCTCTAAGGCATAGTGTATCATTACCATGTATGATTCGTTTTGTTGGTGTGGGATATGACCAATATGCGCCGAATCCCATTCCTATTTTACATGGTTTACAACGAAATGCTTCAGAATTAACATTGGATATTCTATACAATATTTCATCATCGACTCTGCCTTTATAGCAGAAATCCGTTATAGAATCAAGATCGCAATGAGCATCTCTTATTCCATTAGATTCTTTCATAAATGAACTAAATAGTTCACTGTTATTGTTAGAGGAAGCTGCGGCACTGGTGTCTTTTGAAACACCATTGGTTATGTCGTCTACTGGCGACAAATCCAAATTGCTGTTGATTCTTGTGCCTTGGTTTGAGTTTGGATTGGGATTGTGTTCTACAGACGAAACTGTGAAAATGCTCCCAGTAACTCTATCTTGCCCCAAATGTGTGTATTTGCATTTGTCTCTACCGCTTGCGGATGGCGGCAGTATCAATCTGGTGGGACCAACTTGATAAATTTCTCTGTCATCATAAGCTTTCCAAGCACCATGCTCTTCGGGGAGGTTAGTAAGCTTACGTAGTCTTAATAGAATGTCAGCGGTTTTATAACCTAAAGATACCGGGTCTGAATTTGCACAATCTGGGCCATCAGCCGGAATATTGGGGATAATGGCTGGCGGCACTTGCAGCCTACCCATTGGCGTATCATATCGTTGAGCTGTATCACCGCCAATACACATATCTGTTACTTCATATGTCTCTGTTAAATCTATGGCATATTTAACGACATGAAGTTGACTATGAAACGCTTTGGCTTTGAATAAGAAATCAAGTGCAAAATCCAACACAGTAGTGCTGACCAAACCCGCGCTGTTTGGAACAACAGCACCATGGAATTTCCATTCCCCAGCATTTCGGCCAGCTATTGACAGCAACCTTGATTCTAATTCGCTAGTGACGACCTGTATGTTAAATTTATTGCTTTGCAGATCTGCCAGTTCGCTAGGAATAACAAATTCATCTCTAGCATATGTTGCAAAGGCATATAAAACAGTTTTGTCTTTTACAAATGTTTTGTGCCCATTAAATGTAAGGCTCAGAATATTGTCGTCTCTATCGTATTCACAACTTTTGTCAGATAATGGAATGTCAGTGCCAGTTAAAACGGAATCCGTGCATTCTCCAAGCTTTCCAGTCAATAAAACTTGACTATATCCTATGGTTTCAATTCCGGAAAGTTCACTATGTAATTGTGCTGGACTTAAAAATCCATCGCTATCGACAGTATGGCCTCCAGAAGAATCACCATATCCCTTTGGATCGGAATTTATGCTTTCAGCAATAGTTTTTAATTTTAAATGTGCTGCGCTATCTTTTTTAACTAAATAAGCGTCGACTGTAACATTACCGCCTTCTCTTAAAGCAACAAATTTGTCAAATCCTTCAGCTTGCAAAGGTCGAAATAATAAAGGAATTTTAAAATCGCCATAACCATCAGTTTGCCACCCATCTAACAACAAGTCAACCTGCGATGCTGTTCTTTTCTTTATTTCTAAGCTTTCATATGGAGATGGCAATTGTTCGCCAGGAGCTATGAGCCGTTTTCCATCGTCAGACCACCACAAATTTTGCGTTAATAACTCAAACCCAAACAATCTAAAAATTTCATGTACTGCTTTGCTAGACCCTTTAAGCTTTTGTATATGTGTAGTACGTCGTAATATAGCTCGTCTGAGGGCTGTAACACTTTGCGGAAAATAAGGAACCCCCCACCCAAGCAAATGAGATAAGTAAGGAAATGCTTCTGGCACTATATCGTGCACCCAGTTCACTCTTTCAAGTAGAGCTTGTTCGTCAGTAATGTCTTGCAAAATATCTGAAAATGGACGATAAAAAGATAAAGTTGTGTCTTCTGCTTTAGTTGCAGTGGTTAGGTACACAGGGGGTGTTAAATTATGCATTTCAGCTATAACATCGCCGGGATGATTTAGCTTAAATCGCAATTGAGCAATAGCTTCATAAGATGTGTCTATACACAACAATTGATCAACTTCGCCATACGCTGATTTGCGAGGAAAATAAGTGGCTTCATAAACTAAGTTATAAATGTCATCTGGCAATATTTCAACATCTATTTTAAAATCAGATAAATCATAATAATCGGCATGCTTCAAATATGGAATTGTATCGACAATTCCTGTAGATGTTGTGTAATGAAGCGTGTCGCCATTTTTAGCATCAATGTTGCTTATCGTCACACCATCTCTAGTAATAGTGGTGTTGATTACATCGATTTGGCGATCAGCAAGTTCTAAGGAATCTACTGTTTCTCTATACAATTCACGATCAGGAAATCGTTTACCAATATGCTGATGCCCAGAAACCAAGGCTTGAGATGGGACATCTTCGATAAATATTCTTACATTTCTTACTTTGCTATTTGCTAATTGGCGACCACTTAGATCTCTCCTATGAGGTACTACCAACACAACAGGTAAGCCAAATTTTTTCCACGCTGTGCGATCGTTGTTTACAGGAAACAAGACGAACTGTGGGGTGCTATTATTTTTCAAAGTAGCCATATTTTATTTCTTCCTCCTTTTATTATATTTATTTATGCATGGGTGTTCGAAAATATAAATAAAGGGGTGGCAAATATAACATAGAGTATTAAAATGAAACCAACAGGCAATATTTTTTACAAAGATGGATACGACCAAATATATGAAGTCTCTTGGGAGACTATTGGAGAATCAATAGATATTACTGCTATTACTAAGCAGCCTTATATTTGGGGACAAAAACGAGAAGGGTATATTAAAAATAGGACATTATTTCGAAAAGGAATCATTACAGTTCACCGGCAAGTCTTAAAAACTACAACAAGCGGTTATATGATTGTTGCAGAGGGAACTTCTCAGTATATAGATTATTTTCAAATTACATTCCCTTGTGAAATAGGTCCTATAGATTCTTTTAAACATCATCTAGATTGCATGACTTCGGATGAAGAAGAAATAGTAATTGAAGATGGTCCAAGATGGGCAGATCCAAGCATTGCCAATGACGATTATGTCTTGTGGAGAGAGATTAATTCTGATGGCAGTGTGGTTGGTGAATCCTCTACGGAAGTAACTGCTGGCACAGAAGCCATAGAATGGCTTGATGTCTGGTCTTAATTCAAACTTGATATCCTTAATCGGGCGGTTAGATCCCCTACGCGGGGAATTTAAAACCGCCGCGCGTGGGGCGGTTTTGGGTTTGGCGAAATGTCAAATATAACTTGAATCCCAATAAAGGAAATAATCATGAAAAAAGCATTGCCGATATTAATGACTGTTTGTGGTGTCGCTATAGCATCATACGGAGTAAGTGCTATAGCAATAAGTCGTTATGTTGATGTGCAAACACATTCTGTGTGGTGGGTGCAAGTGTTAATTTGTTTGTCTGTGGGATTAGGCTTGGCTGCGTGGCCAAACTTGGGGGTGCTGCAAAAAGAAACTCCTCAACCTGAGCCTAGACCAAAACCTAGACCGACGCCGGTCCCCACCCCAACGCCAACACCAGACATCAATGAAGAAATGACACTTTCTGCAACAGAACAGGCTGATCTTGCTGCGTTACATCATCTTTCAACTAGATTATTAGAAATACCAGAAGCTTTGGCAATATGTAGGCAATTGCATGATTGTGTGTTTGAATTACACCATGGGTCATTGAATGTCACAGATGGCGGCACACAATTGTTTGAATCATCTATTCAAACAAATGATTGCTTAACTACATTGAGTAGATCAGTGGGACACAATGAGCCAGAGCCAGCGTTAAAATAATAGTTATAAATTAAATATTTTAAATGGACAAAATAGGCAATTCCGCCTGATGGGAGAACAATTATGCAAAATGTTCATAAATTTCATATGAAATATGAGAAATTTTTATGCATGATAATATTGTTAGGGGCATGTTCTGTTAGTGGTTGCTTGTTCCCTTCTGCGCCCAATGATGACGATCCTACACCAGCACCGCCCCCAACACCAGAAACAAAAGTTATAGCTATTGCTGATTCTTTATCTGGTGCTAAGAAAGAAGATTGTGTCAAGATGTATGGTATATTCACCGCATTTTCTCAATATGTAAAAGATGGGCATAAAGGAGTTAATAATACTAAGCAGATGTTTGATTTATGGAAAAACACCTTAGATAATCTTGGGTGGGACAAAGAAAAATATTCCAAATTTACTGATGCTGTGGAAGCCGAATTAAAAAGTCGTGGCCTTGAAGATCCTAAACCAATGAGCGAAGTAAAATCGTCTGTGGTGGAGGCATTTGAATTAATAGCTAATGGTTGTAAACATGCTGCAATAAATGCGGATTTGTCTGGAGAATAATATGGCTGATAAGAAACTGTTTGGGTGGAAGCCCAATCCTAAAGCTGTAGATGAAATCTTGTCGCAATTGGCGCATCCTTTATTTGGCCCAGCCGCTAGTGACATTAGAGATAGTGGTAAAGGTAAAATCGTTCTTTTGTATGAATTCATAGTTAAAGCAATAGGATCTTATAATGTAAGATCACAAAAGATTGGCGATTGCGTGTCTATGGGGGCCGCCAGAGCTGTCGATATTTTGAGAGCAACACAAGCAGTAAATGCTGAAGGTCAATGGATCGCCGAAACATGCACAGAGGCAATCTATGCTTTAAGTAGGGTTGAAGTGGGGAATGGAAGGTTGGGGCGAGGTGATGGTAGCTACGGCGCATGGGCCGCCAAAGCTGTCAAAGATTATGGTACTTTGGTCCGGATTAAATATGATTCCCATGATTTGACAAAATATAGTGGTGATCGAGCAAGATCTTGGGGTATGCCTCGCGCGGGCTTGCCAGATGTGCTTGAACCTACCGCCAGACAATACCCCGTGAGGACAGTTTCATTAGTAACCACTTGGGAACAACTGCGAGATGCCATAGCTTCTGGTTATCCTGTCACCATTGCATCCAATCGTGGATTCAACACAACTAGAGACAAAGATGGGTTTTTAAAACCAAAGGGTAATTGGGCACATCAAATGTGTGTTGTTGGCATAGATGATACTAAACGACCTGGGGCCTGCGTATGCAATTCTTGGGGAAGAAATTGGGTTGATGGCCCTAAAACTCATAACCAACCCGATGGCACTTTCTGGTGCGATGCAAATGTGATGGAAAGAGACATTCTGAGACAAGAAGACTCTTGGGCTTTTAGCGAATACAAAGGGTTTCCTCCCAAAAAATTAGATTTAAGAATAGTATAAGGAACACAGCTATGGATAATAGAAAGAGCATTATTGCGCTGCGCTGCATTGTGATGCTTATATCTTTGGCAATATTGGGGTGTTGGGATCCACCTAAACCAAGTCCACAAAATATTGAATTAAATGAATTTGATCAAGCAAAATATTATGCTATGATAGCATTAACTGCTGCGCAATTATCCGATGTTGTTGATAACCCAGATGTTCAAACAACCTGTGAAGTATGTGATGGGACAAAACGTAGCGGCGATGGCCTTGGCCCATGCCCCTGCGGTAAAAATTGCGAATGTGAAAAACCAGCAGAAGTGAGAAATAAAAGAGCGATTTTTTTCGTAGCTGACTGGTGTTCTGATTGTAAAAAAATGGAAGAAGAATCTGCGGATGTTTTGGCGAAGTCTAATTGGACTGCTGGCGAAGAATCATCTAACCATATTCAAATAGCCAATGTTGCTCGATCTCTTAACTTGTTCAAGAAGTATCATATTTTAAGTATACCTACCATGATTTTGATAAAAAATGGAAAAGAAATAAATCGTCATGTGGGCTTTCTAAAATGGAGCAAAATGAAAGATTTTTGGGAAGACAATGACGATGACGATGATGATAGTGATAGCAGCAATGATGCTAGACAAAGATGCCAATGTGACACAGATACTACTTTTTGCAATTGTGAATCTAAATATGGCGGTTGTTCATGTTTAAAGTCTGATGTGGGTTCTTCTAAAAAAACGTCGCAATACCCGGCGGGTCCACTACGAGACTTCTTTAAACGGAAAAGGACAATGTCAAACTGACGATTATAGGCCAACAATCTCACTGCTGGTCAGCAGTTATAATTTGAATTTATTTTGTTAATTTTGTATTTTTGTGGATTTTAAAATGAATAGCGAAGTGAAGAAGTTTGGGCCAAAATTACCGCCAATAGAAAATGGAAAAGAATCTATTGGGAAGGTGATAGATCATTTATCACAACTTTTAAATGAAGGCGGAATTGATTTTAGCGGATATGCGAGGGTAACGGGGCAAGAAAATCTTAATCTTAGTTTAAAAATCGTTAACGAAGAAGATGAAGAATTAAAACGCAAATTGGTAATAGAGATTTTAGATCCTAAACCAAGATTAGAAATTTTAAGCTTGCTCAAAAGTGATATTGTTAATGTTACTGTGAACACCGATAGAATCGCAATTTCTATTGATAAATTCCCTGACTTAGAAATTGAGGTGAAATCATGAATAGGCCACAAGGATTATCTCTTGGCTCAGTGCAGCATTGGGTAAAAGAAGAATTGGGTCACACTGGCTGGAAAGCTTCTGTGTCTGACGAAGCAACCAAGCATGCTATGGAATGGTGTAAAACTGGTATGCTAGAGGGCGTTGGGCCTGTTAATCATAAAAAATCTTGCATTAAATATATTAAGAATAATTATCAAAATCCTGTTGGATTTCTTGGTTTTATATTACCATTTATAATCAGTGGTATTATTAGCATTATTGCTCAATTAATACTCGCCTGGTTATTAAATGACGATGAATCAAGAAAAATAATCACTGCTGGGGATCAGGAAGAATAATTATTATCTTGACAAGGTAAATGGGCCAAGAAGAGGCCAAAGAAGGGGTCTAGAAGCGCTTTTTGTTCTTTTGAACCCTTTGATATCTAAAAAGCTGTTGAAGTGCAAGAGAAATAAAAAGAAAGCCCTCTCGTGGCCACGAGAGGGCTTTCTGCGTGTTGAGTTTAAACTTAACACGCCGGAGGGCGACCAATAATTATTCAGATGACTCTTCAGTCGACTCTTCGGTCGTCGTTTCAGCAGGTTCGGCAGTAGCTGCTTCAGCCGCAACCGTTTCAGTGGTGGTTGTATCTGAACATCCAACTGCTTCCACATTTACTTCTGCAGTGGTTGAGCACGATTCGGCAGCAGCAGTTGTGCATTCGGCAGTAGCTTCAGCGGTAATTGCTTCAGCGGTTGTGTCAGAACATTCAGGGGTACTTTGTTGCTCATTCATGTCGTTTTCCTTAATTGAACATGTTGTAGTAATCGACTTGTCAAATACATCTGTGGTGTCTACCCATTCATTATTAATTAATTGATATCCGGGGGGAGGGGTAAAACTCCCGGCTCCACTTACTTTGGGCTTAAAACTAAATTCCATGATATTACTCCGGCATTGTTACAGAAAATGAGTTAATTTGGGCGGTTCCCTCCTTAACAAATTGGGTATTGTTAAATTCTAGATCTCCACCACCCCCAACTGCAGTAATTTCGCCATCCAATAAAGCATTAGCATCTCTGTCATAAAACCTAAACCATCCAGCAACACCAGTCGCATCCACATCAGTATCGGTAGATATTGTATCGGATACGGCTGACCCGCTAGCGGCACTGCCAAATGCTGGGTTAGAAAAAGATAAAGTTGCCAAAAGCGTACCAGTTGCCGCAATAGCTGGGCTTGCAGGTTTGCTGCCAGTTCTGATTTCTATATAGCCAGCCGACACCCCAGAACCCAAATCAAGCAGATCCACAACGGCATCGCAAGCTTTGTTTCTGGCGTTTGTGCTGATTTTGACAGTCATTTTATTTCCTTATTATTCTATGCTTTATTTACCATCACCAAATAGGCCATCTTATGTATATTTGGGCGACTTATGGTGCTGATGAGGTGGTTGATTTTTCAGGTTTGGTTTCTGAACTGTCTTCAATAATTTGTTTCGTTTCTTCAGTTTGATCTAAGCCTTTTTGGTATCCTTGATGCCAAATTTCGTAATATTCTTTGGGATTAGCAATATAATCAACAATGCCTTCGATTTTACCTTGGTTTTTAATAATTTCTGCGCTTTGGCTTGAAACATTGTTAAGTAAAATTTTATGTAATTCTCGATTTTCATCAAGATTAATTCTATTTCGCACTTCTTGTGCTTGAATCAATGTTTTTAAGTTGTTGTTTTCAGCAGTTTCCCATACTGCGTAGTTGGCTGTTGTAAACAGTGCTGCCGACAGGGCTATGATGGTCTTGTTCATTTTGGATCTCCCTAATTGATAAAATTTCGTTTTTTATAAATACTATACGAAATTTTTTAAAATTAATATTCAATGTTAAATTCTGATAAAACAGAAACATATTCTGACCTATCCATAATAGGCTGAAAATGTTCGATTATTGGTTGTATGTCTGTGTGTAATTCCAAAGCTCCGATTATATAATTGCGAAATTTGTCGCGTTTTGTCAAAGTATATTGAACCCCATGTGGCCTTGCAAAACGATGTAACCATCTTAAATAAGGTAGACAAAGTGTCTTTCTACCCGCTTGTCTGTACTTTTCATGGATATAACCTTCTTCACCCCCAAATCCCCTAAAATCTTTGTTAAACCCCAACCACGCATGCTTTCTACAACTAAACAACCCCATACCGTGCATTGGTATTTCAAAAGGAGCAGATTCTGTTCGTTTAATCTCCGTTACCATATCTCCGCTAGAATTATCATAAATAGTTTCTTGTTTTATGCTTCCTCTGGCATCAGTTGCCCATATCCCAAACATTTCCCCACGCCATACTGGGTCCATGTGTGTGACATATCCTTCTAAGTTGTCATATAACATTGGCCCTTGCAATAAATCTAAACAAGCAGGATTATCGTCATAAAATTTAATTAGCCTACGCAATGCGTCTTGTTCTATCATCACATGTGAATCAATGCACATCACTAATTCAGAAGATGCTTCGTGAAAAACAGCATTACGGGGGGCAGCAGTCCCTCCTGAATGATTGTAACTTATATATCTGGCGTTTCCAATCCAATCGTTGATAAAAGATCTTGTAGCCGCACCGTCTTCGCTATCAGGATTATTGTCAACAATTAAAATTTCAATATCATCTATTATATCTGAGTGATACATCCGTAAGGATTGGACAGAAAAATAAACACCATCAAAATCGTCATAACATGCCATCCCTACAGTTAATTTTGGCATTTTTAATCACTGATGCCTTTCCAATGGGCCACTGTAATACCAGTTTTTTTGTCTTTACGGCTGATTATTTTTTTATATAGTCTGTTGGTTGTGGTGTTATAATAATAATCACCTCTATATGTATCTGGGTCAGGCTCAAATTTTGTCGGTTCTATTATTGTAGCACCATTTAATTCTAGCCAATGTGCTGGACCAGGAATATGTTTGGGCTTATACTTAGATTGAACAGGACTCGCATTATCATAAGACTGCCTTTTCCGCCTGTTTAATACATCGTTGATCGTGGTGAATGCTTTATCCGTTTTATTGATGCTCATATCAACCACCCTCTCCTAAAAATACGGCGGCGGCGCAAAGACAATCACCTTCACCATCATTTAAATAATTTTCATAATCTAGTTCATCATCTGAAGCAGCTGAACTTGGGAGATAAGAATATCCTTCACCATAAACAACTGCAGCATTCCTAAGCCTTGATCCCAAATTGGACCCTGCGCCCCAGAAATATTTTGACGACAATCTGCCCTCAACATTATTGGTGCCAATACCTTGAGGATCAATGTCTACATTGTACACGCTTAAGCTAGTAGACACAGTTGAAGTGAATTTGGTCAATAGGTACAATTTTGCCTCACCACCTGCCCATAATGTTGATTGGCCATCCCAAGAAACCCCTGCAGGTTTGTCGTCAATGGCACCAACCGCAATACTGTCTCTTATGGTGCTACTAAATTGCCCAGATTGTTGCACAATTTTATCACCAGAGGTGCCATATGGATTATTTGAAATCCATAATGTGCTAGCGCCATCATAAGATATGCCTTGTGGGACTTCGCCATCTTCTAAGCCAACAGTCAAACTATCTTTAAGTGTGCTACTGAATTGCCCAGATTGCAAGTAAAGTTTATTCTCACCATGGCTAGTTATACCACACCACGAGGTATCTGGATTAACATTTCCGAAATCGTCTTTAGAGCCAAATGATATGCCAGTTAACTTAAAGTTTCCAAGCATGTCGCCGATAAATTGGCTATCTTTAACTGTACTACTAAATTGACCAGATTGTCTGTACAATCTCTTTCGCCAATCATCAGACCACAATGTGTCTAAAGATGTTACAGATTCACCATCTGACACTGACACGCCGGTGGGGGAATGGCCGACATTGCCCAGGCTTAAACTCGTCTTCACAACACTACTATATTGACCAGACTGAACGTATAATTTTTTCGTTTGTCTCCCGGCCCACACTGAATCATGAACTTTAAAGTATGTTCCATGGCCTTCCATCTCTGCGGCTGCGACAGAAGGTGTTCCTGCAAACAATCGTTGTCCCGACAGTCGTTGTGATAATTTGTTGGTTTCTATGCCCTGTGGGAATGTATCTGCCCAACCAACATTTTGGCTATCTTTAATTGTGCTACTGAATTGACCACTCACCAAATACAATGCGTTTGTTTGATCTGGTTGCCAATTTTGCGAATCAGGAGTTGCGGCATAAAGAGTATCCGTGCCACTCCATGAAATCCCTTCGGGCCGATGGCTTGCCGCTACGGTTTGGCTTGTTTTTAAGGTAGTGCTATATTGCCCAGATTGCAAATAAAGTTTGTTGGCTTCTACACCACACCAGGGACTATTAAACCCATCCCAAGAAACATCTCTTGGATGCGTGTCGCGATCACCAATATATTGACTCGTTTTAATTGTGCTCGCAAATTGGCCAGATTGCAGGTAAAGTTTATCGAGATTTGCGTCTACCCACGATGTGTTTGCGCCATCCCATGACATACCATAGGCATAATGGCGTTTAAGATGCAAACTTGTCTTAACTGTCGCAGTAAATTGCCCTGATTGCAGATATAATTTGTCATCTCCACCACCTAGATGTTGGCCAGATTCAGATCCGCACCATAGCGTGTTTGTGCCATCCCATGATACTCCCTCTAAACCCGTGTTGATGCTTTGTACTGATTGACTTGTTTTAATCGTCCCAGTGAATTGCCCTGATTGCAGATATAATTTATTGCTCCAATTACCACACCATACGGTGTTGGTTTGAAATATGGTTGACCCAACGCCGTGAATCCAAGCCCAGGCGGGGTCTGTCCCAGCCCCAGAGCTTAATGTAAAATCTCCGATCGCCCAATCATTGTCAGTTCCACCAAAGTGTTCATGAGACCCTACCCCACTTGTAGTCGCAAATTGTTCTCCGGCAGTAGTAACATTTCCTAATGTGGTAGCGCCATAGCCTATGTAAGATGCTGCAGCAAAAGTTCCCACGCCATCGCATAGGCAAATTGTTGCTGGGTTTGTCGCCGCAGTTTGACCAATGGTGAATGCGCCTGTTCCAGATAAATCAAGTCGAGTGCGTATATTGTTGGTGCTGATCCCCACGGGATGCGTGTCGACATCACCAATATATTGACTCGTTTTAATTGTGCTCGCAAATTGACCAGATTGCACATAAAGTTTGTCAGCTTCAGAACCACACCAGATCGTGGTTTTCCCAGACCCACTGATTTCTGAACTTATTCCAGTAATGTGGTTGTCTATGCTTTGAACTATATGGCTTGTTTTTATAGTGCTTGTAAATGACCCAGATTGTAAGAATGTTTTGTTCGTAGAAGAGCCACACCATAGCACATTAGTGCCATCCCACGATATGTCTTCAGGATTTGTGTCGGCGCTGTTGACACTGACACTTATTTTAATGGTGCTAGTGAATTGTCCCGATGACAAATACAGTTTGTTTGAATTATTTCCGCTCCATGGGGTATCTAAGTCTGCAGTTGATGATATGCCACTGGGATTTGTGTCTACACTTGATAAATCAAGACTTGCCTTTATGGTGCTGAAAAATTGCCCAGATTGCAAATAAAGCTTTTGATTATGACCAGACGACCATGGGGTGTTTGTACCATCCCATTCTATCCCGGTTAAAGGCGAATTTTGACCATGTGTTGCTGAACTAACAGTACGACTGGTCAAGATTGTGCTGCTAAATTGCCCACTGGTTAGGTAAAGTTTAATCTTGGTTCGGCCAGCCCCGGCCCAAGGTGTGTCCTGGGCGGTCCCCAATCCTTGTGGATAACTATCTCCGGCTATTCTTTTAGCAAAATTGTTGGCTTCTAGACCATGCGCATATTTAGAAGTTGTATCCGATAAATCTAAACTACTTTTTAAAGTGCTGGCAAACATGCCAGATTGCATAAACAATTTTGGCACACTAAGCTTGTTGCCTGACCATAATGTGTTTACACCATTCCACGATATATCAAGCACTTTGCTGGCCACATCTCCAACATTAATACTAGTTTTTAAAGTGCTAGTAAATTGGCCAGATTGTATGTATAATTGAGTTTGATATTGACCACACCAAGGAGTGTTTATTCCATCCCAGCTGATGCCGCTGATTACTCCATCTATATTGCCAATATTTTGTTTTAATTTAAGAGTAGTGGAAATTTTACCACTTTGCAAATACAAATTATTATCATAAGCACCAGCCCATAAAGTATTAGTGCCATCAGATGATATGCCAGTAACTTGTTGCTCTATAGCATTTACATTAACACTATTTCTAACTGTAGATGTAAATTGACCGCTAGTTCTCCAAAGACGATCATTGACGGTGCTAAAATATGTGCTTTGAGTTGGATCATCTATAGTGTTGGAAAATGAAACACCAGTTGGTCTTTTTTGATTTCCGCTTAAGCTAATACTACTTTTAATTGTCCCACTGAATTGGCCCGATTGCAAATACAGTTTATCAACAAAAGTACCACACCAAACCACATCGTCGGTGTCAACGAGTTGGCCGCCACTTTGATGACCAACGCCTGCAAATTGAACAGCCGATGATGGTTCCGTGCCTCTTGATCTACCAAGAATTGGACCATCGCCGTCTGTACCACCATATTGACCAACACCTGTATATGACGGGTCAGCAATAGCCACACCAACACCGGAAATCGCAACTTTTCCAATTGTAGGTGGATCATTGTCTGTGGTCGCAGAACCAACGCCTGCAAATGTGCCAACTAAAGAACCATCAGAACGTGTCGCAACACCAACACCAGATAGTGAAACTGCTATGTCTGGGAATGTACCTGTTGCCGCTCCTATTGCTGGTGTTCCAGTACCTACAGGATCATATCCTGATGCTACGGTAACCCCAACACCAGATATTGTGATTTTAGCTATTTCTGGACCATCATCGCCATCAGTGGTACCAAAATCGCCCTGGCCAATATAAGGGCCTGCGCCTACTCGACCACCAGATGCAGTTGTTGATATGTCTGTGACAATGTTGTCTATAGAAGACACATCTTCACTATCAACCACTGTGCTGCTAAATAACCCTGACTGATAATACAGTTTATCGTTACTTCCGCACCACAGCGTGTATTCACCGTCCCAAGAAACACCAGTGGGATATGTTACCAATCCTTGGCTTGTTTTTATAGTGCTTGAGAATTTTCCGCTAAGCAGTTTTAATTTAGCATCTGATGCTATGCCAAATAGTGTGTTTCCAGAATATCCTGCTTGCTGAGTCCATGATACGCTCGCTCCAACGCCGGTTATGCTGAGACTGTTTTTAACAGTGGTGCTGAATTGGCTGCTTATTTCATATAATTTAGGATCTGGAGAAAGACCTTCTGTAGCATAAACTGTGTGCGGTGACCAAATAGGCCATGTGAGTGTTGTGTAATCGGCAATCCATGAAGAACTTATGCCCTGAGGTACCGCATAGGCGTTGCTTAAGCTGATACTTGTTTTTAATGTTGTGGTAAAACTACCAGATTGTAAAAACAGTTTGTTGCTATATCCGCACCATAGCGTGTTTACGCCATCAAATTCTATACCCGTACCATAACCATCAATAGAACTAATGCTTACGCTAGTTTTAATAACGCTGGTGAATTCACCACTCTGCATATAGAGTTTGTCACCGCCAGCGCCGATCCATGGTACATGTGCCATTGAAGCATCTCTCCGAGTATTTCTATAGCAATATAAATTCTGCTGTAAATATATTTGCTATAATATTTATCAATATCGAAGATTTAGCGTGCAGTAATCGATTCTGTATGTTTTATCATATTAGGCAATTCTCTTTCGTACATCTGTCCAAAAGAATTTATAGCTTCACGTAATGATAATTCATTAAAATGATCGCATGTGTAATCATAATGCGCCCATATTTTAAACCCGGCTTCTTTCACTTTTCTGCAAAAGGAATAATCTCCACCGACCTCCACTAGGCCATCTTTATTCCACGTTCTCATAAATGGTTGTTTATCTTTAAGAGCAAGCATTACTCTTCTTGATACTATAAAACATCCAGACCCTATGGCATCTACTTCTTGTAATCCTTCACAGGGTTCGTGAGGCACAAATCCATCATCTTTAGCATCAAGGGCGTTGAAATACCATGGTCGATCCCCCGGCACTGCGCTATGCCACACTGGAGTGGGGAGACCAATAACGTCGCAGTCGTATTCAATTAAATCTATTGGATTATTGATTGGCGGATTATCATCGTCCATTGATAACCAATAGTCATCGCCGCCGTTTAAAAAGTCCCACATGCATTTATGTAAATTTTGAACATATGGAGAATGGGTAGGGCAATCATGCCGTATCTGAACCCTAGAATCTGCCAATATTTTGCATATGGCAAAATGCACATGCTTGTGTAACCATCCAGATCCATTAGGAACTGTTAGGTATACACGTTTTTTATCCTGCATCAATGCTGATACCACTCTGCTTTAAGAAACCTTCCCAACTTTTAGTTTTATTACGTTGTCTGCCGGGCTTAGGATGATCAGGATCTAATGCTGATTTATCGTCATCATCCTCTTCAAGTCCAGCAGATCGCTTAGCAGCAATGCCTTGTAGCACATCGGTATTTTCATGAATGTCGGGATCACGCACATGGGCACGCGTTTCATAAAACGAAGCAGCAGAAGCTTCTGCTAAAACTTCACATTGATCTGGCCATCTGTCTGCCGCAGCATCTGCAAATGATTTTGGCACAAGGATCATCCCATGCCATTCGCCTCTGGGGCTATCATCATCATTGTCATTATGACCAGATGTTTGGTCATAATGCCAGCCACCATAAAAGTCTACAAAATGCGACCAATCCATATTGTCGCGCAATGTGCTTTCTAAATCATTAAATGGCGGATAGTTATGCACTCTTCTGCCATTTTCAACTTTCAGGCCAATTCTAACTTTTAAAGGAACGCAATGTGGCATTATAAACTCCTATTTTCAGCTTACGCACCGCTGGGCACTGTCACTGTTAAACTTGAAATTGAAACTGTACCACCTGAAACAAATGTTACGCCACCAGAAAAGTTTAGGTCGGCACCAGATGTTCCCACAGAGCCGTCTGCTATGGCCAGTCCATTGCTGTCGGCAATTCTAAACCATGCCGCAGTTCCTGCGCCAGAGTTAGTGTCATCAGTGATACTAGCGGCAGTGGACACGCCACTAGATGAAGCCCCAAATGCCGTAGTATTAAATGTTAAAGTCGCCAGTAATGTAGAACCTCCCGGAACTGCAGTTCCGGGGTTTGCTGGCTGTGTTCCGGTATAAATTTTCAACGTGCCGCCCGCAGATCCAGCATCAATTAAATCAACAATGGCGTCGCATGCCGAGTTTCTTGGGGCAGTGTTGATGATAAAGTTGTTAGCCATTAAAATATCTCCTAAGCCACCATTGCTGTTTTAAACCATACAATATATTTGCATGTAGCGTCTAACCTATCTACTTACTAAAAACGCAAAATTGTTACTGAATATTTGCATAAAAGTTATATGCAAGCAATTATCCTGCTGATTAGTTTGTTTCTCACAATGTCGCTGTCGTCAAGACGCACAATCCCAACGCCTTTAATTTCTTTTAACCTGTCCATGCAATGAGAAAGACCATCACCACAACTACCTGGCAAATCTGTCTGGGTTACGTCCCCATTTATGATTGCTTTAGAATCCCTACCAATTCTGGTGATAAACATTTTGATTTGTTCTAAGGTAGCATTTTGAGCTTCGTCAAGTATCATAAAACTATTGTGGAAATTTCTGCCGCGCATATATTCTAGTGGCACAATTTCTATGACATTGGTAGCCACAAATTTTTGACGCTCTGTTGACAATAAATACATCCCCATTTCTTCCATTATTGGGATTAAATATGGATGTATTTTCTCTTGAAAAGTACCAGGGAGAAACCCAAGACCTCTTCCAGATTCTACCACTGGCCTAGTGATTATAATTTTTTCAACTTTTTCTTCCAATATGTGTTGGCAAGCCAGCCCAACAGCAACGCTTGTTTTCCCAGATCCTGCTGGTCCGGAACAAATTGTGACATCTGATTCGACCATTGTTCTAATGTATTCTGCTTGATTATCAGATTTTGGGCGCAATTGTCTCCTTCGAGTCCTCTTTTTCTTCATATTACTCTCTATTATATGGATGGAACAATGATAACACTTTAGATTTGGATTATTTTTAAAAATTTGATGATTACAATAGTGTATTATTCAAACATAATGTATGAATAGGCAAATTATTAATGAACTTGATGTTGACAAAATTGGTGACGAACGGCACATGCGTCCCAATTTTGAAATAGATCTTATTAAAATTAATGATGAAAAAAATCGTGCTGAACGATTCCAACGAATAAGAAATAGCGTCGAGGGATATGGTTGGAGAATTGTGAGTGTGCGATTGTTGGCATACGCAGAAACCGTAGTTGTGTCTGGTCCTGAAAGTAAAAAAGAATTGGCAGAAGCTCTTGGTATTAATATTCGACAGATTTCTGTTGCTCTCACATCTTCCCAACAACAAATGATGGCAGCATCTAAAGACGTCCACAATATTGCCGATATCATAACTGAAGACCCCAGTGTTATCAAAGAAACTCGATCTGGTTGGTCTTATCACATACCATTAACTTATGATGGTTTAGATCTTTCAAGTCTTGGTTTTGGCAAATTTGACATTGAATATGTTGTGGGAGCTGATTGGAATAAAGAAGAACGACAGACCCATGAATACCCAGGATCTCCCGCATATTGGGAATGGAACATCATTGATATTAAACAAATTGATGCATATAACATTGGAGATTTTGAAGGTGTAGAGGGCATTGATGGAAGTTCCCCCATCCTCATCAATGTGAATTCCGAAATAAGTTTGAATCATAACAAATCATTAGCACCACCTGAAGATCATTTTGATGATACGGAAGATGAATATGCTCTTGGAACCCCTGTTATGATAATGGGTCACCAATTGGCACCAGACACTAAGCAAAAATTTATAGATGCTCTTGAAGAAAAACTTGCCGATCGCGAAATACAAGAAGAATTGAGTGATTGGGCACACGAAAATCTTGAATGATCAATATTGACCAAATAGCGAGATTTATAACTGAAGACCCCGATGTCTTCTGTGAAAATGAATATGAAGTCTTGATGGAAGTGGCTAGGCCGGAACGAACTGCATCTCATATTAGTGGTGTGCCCAAAAATTCAAATGCCGCTCAACGTTTTAATGATATGCCTAAATTGATAGGCCCTTATCAATTGAAAAGAGCAAAACAATGGCTTGACCCAAACCATTCTGGCCGCGAAGTTTATAGAAAATTACTTTTTAAAAATGGCCCGCCCGGTGTAAACAATTGGGAAAATATGGACGACGAAGAAAAAGAACGGGCAGTTAGCGTTCAAATGGGCAAGGAAGAGGAAAAACATGAATATGCTATTGAAATCAATAAAATCAATGATGATCTTAAAGAAAAATTAGGGCGTGAACCAACTGTTAATGAAATAGACGAAATTCACCAAGGTGGTAAAATCAAAGAACCAACTATTAAAGATAAAGAAAAATCAACCTCACAACTTACGCATATTGATACATCCGATAAACTAGCAAAAGTGTTAGTAAAAATTCTTAAATTACCACAGATTGAACGTCTTGGCAACAAAGACAAAATAAATAAATTGAAAAAGATTGTAACATCTTCGCGGCTTGGTCATCTTGACAATAAAATTAAATTAAAAGGACTCAAACAAGCAGTCCTTCAATATAATTCATTACGTGTGGCAGCTTAATAAAGATTCGATCGTAATATATGTGTGGAATTGTTGGGTATATAGGTGGGCACAAAGAACCGGCCAGTTTAATGGTCGAGTATCTAAAGAGATTAGAATATCGAGGATATGATAGTTGGGGTTTGGCTTCTATAACTGCTGATAAATCGCTTTTATTTATAAAAGATGTTGGTTATGTCGAAAACGCTGACATGAACCATGTCAATATTTTAAACCATGACGCACAACTTGTAATTGGTCATACTCGTTGGGCAACACATGGCAAGGTTAATACATCTAACGCACATCCTCAATTGTCTAGTAATTTTAAGATTGCCGTTGTGCACAATGGCGTTATAGAAAACTACGCAAAATTAAAAGCTGAGCTGGAACAATTTGATTATCATTTTGAAAGTGACACTGATACTGAAGTTATCCCAAATCTTTTGCAACGAGAATATAAAATTTGTGGCAACTTTAAAAAGGCATTGATATCAACGATCAATATATTAGAAGGTGCTTACGGCATAGTTGTTGCACACATAGATGAACCAAATAAACTGTATGTTGCGAAAATGTCAAGCCCCATCGTAATTTGTGATGCTCACGGTGGCAAAATGATAATATCTGATAGTAATGTTGTTGATTCTGATAAAGCGATAATATTGGATGATGGTGAAATAGCAGAAGTTACTGCAACATCTTGCGAAATTATTAATGTCAAATCGCAAAAAATTATCAAAAAACCCATTGCTCTTGATAATTCTGTTTATTCTAAAAGTATGGGCGACCACGATAGTTTTATGCATAAAGAAATTTATGAACAACCAAAAGCAGCTGCTGAAGTTATAAAAGGAAGATTAGTTGATGGGCAAGTAATTTTAGAAGCCACGAGAAGTTTGCGAGCAACAAAAAGAATCAAAATATTGGCGTGCGGTTCCAGCTGGTGCGCAGCTTTAATTGGCAAAACATATTTGGAAAATATATCTAAGATTCCCACAGAAGTTGAATATGCGTCAGAATTTAGATATAGAAACCCAATAGTAGAACCCAACACTTTAGTGATCGCAATAAGCCAATCAGGAGAGACAGCGGATACGTTGTCAGCCGTATGTGAAGCAAAATGCCGTGGGGCTAGAACTTTAGGGATCATTAATACAGTTGGTTCTGCTATATCGCGTGAATGTGACAGCGGAATATTTTTACGTGCTGGCCCAGAATATGGTGTGGCGGCCACTAAATCTTTTACTAATCAAGTAATTTCGCTGTTATTGTTATCTGTTTCGTTGGCTCAAGATAGAAAAATTTCGTTGCCAGACGGCATGGTGGATTCGATTAATACTTTACCAAAAATGATTGAGAGTGTGTTAAAGTGTGAAAAAGAAATTGAAAAAATTGCTAAACATTATTCTGGCAATGATAATTTTTTATATATAGGAAGATTGTTAGAATACCCAATAGCGTTAGAAGGCGCGCTTAAATTAAAAGAAATATCTTATGTGCACGCGGAAGGCATGCCAGCAGCAGAGTTAAAGCACGGAGCCATCGCTCTTGTAACTGAAGACATGCCGACAATTGTTGTGCATAATCAATTGACAATATTAAAAAAAGTTATAGGCAATGTCCAGGAAATCAAAGCGCGCGGGGGCAAAATCATATCGATATCCAATAATGACGAACTGTTATCTATGTCAGATCATTCTGTCAAATTGCCGAGCTGTGTTAATGATTACATTTGCCCAATATTGTCGGTTATTCCACTGCAATTGTTGGCATATCATGTGGCAAAAATAAGAGGGTGCAACGTTGATAAACCTAGAAATCTTGCTAAATGTGTGACCGTAGAGTAAATCACCTCTTTTAAATGTTTATTTTTTTCGATATTTTTTTAACAACGACAATAAATTTTGTTTTGAAACTTTCCCGATTTGTTTCTTAACAATTTTGTTGTTTATTATAAACACGCTAGTGGGTAATAGTTTTACTTTATAATCTTTAAACCATGCTTTATCTGCGGAAGTATCATAATCAAACATTCTAAAATTATAATATGCCAATTCTTTTTTAACATCTTCATTTTTAAAGAGTTTTTTCATTTCCACACATGGACCACACCAAGTTGCCCCAAAATAATACAATTTGGGCTTTTGATTATTGGTTTTAAATTCTTGTGAACAACCTGAAAACAACCCACACAAAGCCCAAAGACCAAATAACAAAAATACCACAGCAAATCTCAAAATACATTTATTCACAATATTCTCCTTATTTGAATAAATTCAATTATTCGTCATGCATCAATAATAACAATGGCCATAGCCAAGGTGTAATCAGCATATGAAATGTTTTATTGTCCTCTGGCAATTTGCCTTGTTTGTACAAGTTAGATATGGCAAAAGAAGTTATCACTGCCCCAAGACAATATAAAAACATTATAAACCAAAATAAAAATGCAGCCATTGCATGTCTATCCTACGAATCTTATCGATGGCGTATGGCCGTAAATTAAAAAGTATAACAAAAGCATTTGGATGACCGCAGCTATTGTGATATAAATTAACGCCCATCTGTTGCCATATTTGTAATTGATAACTGGAACTGCCGCCAATGCAACAACTGTTCCGAAAAATTTTGATGCCATAAAAAGAGCTACTGAACCATCGTCCATGGTTATGAGCACTTTTCCAATTGGATTTAATTCAAATTCCAACAAAGAATCTTGCAATTTTATTGCGAAATACACATCGATTGCGGCTACAATTATTACAAATAACCATAAAAACACTTTAAGCACAGTATGTTTTGGTTGTTCTTTCATTCTAATAATATTTTTTGCTACCAATAGGATGAATTTGTTAACCCATTATCGTCTTTTGTCACATAGCATTAAGAATAATTCTTTTTCTCCTATATCATGAATAGGAATTACCATGTCGGATAAAAAATCGTGTGTATTAGTTAGTTATATGCCGTTGCTGATGCCAGAAGGACCATTGGCCAATATCGACATTCTTGAAACGATGTCGGATAAGACATATGAGGATTTTTCAGATTCTTTGGGAGATAACACCCATGTAGAAGCATGTTTATGGACATTAGATGACAAACTAGGATCAGCCACACCTGTTTTTGTGATAAAGGATGCACATGCAATCGCTGAACACTTAGAGGAATGGGCAGAAGAAAACGTCGACAAATGGTTTAGATTGGTTTTTGCAGAGAATGATGGGAAATATTTAGTTACTCTTTGGCCAAATTTAGATGAATCTGTTGCCAGATATAAATTGCGATATTTAATGGAAAGAGAAGAATTTCTTGAAGATATAGAATATCGTCTTTTCTTTCAGCCATTGCGTTTTGTGTCTGGCATCAGTAATATGTTTGTTAATGTTAAATCCAAGATTGGTTCTAAAGCAAGTGTGGGGTTTTTGGACGCTAGCCATCTTGATCCCAATGACCCCGGAAACATAAATCCTGATAATATCAAAGAGGTGGGTCCATTCGACACAAACTTTGATAGACGTCCTTTTAATTATGATATATCTTCATATATCGATGATCAATTCGATGATGCCGAGGTCCCAGTTGGTAAACTCAAACAATGGCGTAATCCCAATGTTAGCTTGGAGGATTTTAGATGAAAATTTTTGTTAATCAAGAATCTAAACACAATAAATTTTGGACCCTTGAATCTGGGGGTAAGGTTGTTGTAACTCGCCATGGGCGATTGGGCACTAAAGGCCAGACATATACTAAGAAATTTGGCACCAATTCCGAGGCATCCGCATTTGCTAAAACGAAAATAGCCGAAAAAAATAGAAAAGGTTATGTCGAAATTAAGCAAGAACAATTAGATGAAATGCACATTCAATCTGCTATTATAGGAACCCAAAATAAATTGGAAGAATTTGGATGGGTTGAAATGGTTGATGCCACTGATTCAACTGTGACGTTGAAAACAGTTCCCGATGCGCGGCTTGCAGAGCCAGACTATGATCCCGCAATTCGCGTGGTTGTCGGAATGCGCTCAAAGCATTTTAAAGATAAAATTTCTATAATATTGACGGCAGACTCAATATATCAATTGGCATCTCATTATACTAGGAAGGTTACTCACCGCATGGTGCGGGTTGATAAACAGCATGAACTTTTTGATATGTGTAACAAAATAAAAGAAGCCGTATCGCATTCTTTGTAGTGGTTATCTTTTAAAAGCTTTTGCGGTTGCTTCTAGTTCCAACAATTCTTGATATCTCTTTTTGGGTATCGGATGCGTTATTGTGGTTTGTTTGTCTCGCAGAGCGATGCATTCGGGGCATTCTCCAAAATTACGCCCACCGGGAATGGGATGATCATGTTTTTTGGAATAATGCAGCAAATAAGATTCTGATATCAGCATTGAATAATTAAATGAAGACTGCGATTTCAACAGGTGGATGATAGAATCCAGTTCTTGACCAATGTTGTAAATTTCCGGTTCTTCTGGTTCAGATTTAGATTTTGGTTTGTTTAACGCAACGCGTTCGATCTCTCTAAGTTCAGCTAACCTTTTTTCTGGCACCCAAGCTATATCTTCTTTTTTCTTACCCCACAATTCTGCGCATTCTGGGCAGAGTTTGTGGAAAGAAGTATGGGGGATTGTATAATGTAAATTGCGAATTTGGTTATCTGCTGTAATTCGCTGCGTTATATTACTTTTTTCTATCGCTTTATAAATAGTGTTAAATTTTTCGTCTAACAGTTGTTGGTCAACTCCTGTTCGGTCTTTAAGTTCTTGCAATTCTTCAGTTTTAGCGCGATAATCGACTAACAAAAAAAGATTGGCAAGGGCCAATATAAAACAAGAAATCCAAAATAATGATTTTAAAATTATGTTCAAGTTGTGTCTAGCATTGGGCATGATTTATCCTAAAAAACTATCCCAGTAGTTTAATTGCTCTGATGTCCAACTGTTTTCCTTGGCATCATTGCCATACTTATCTTTGTTGCCAGTCGCTTTAAGTTCTTTCCAGAATTCAGACCACCCGTCAGAATCATCACCCCTAACTCTGGCAGCTTTATCATCCACATACAGGATACCTGCTGGTTTTCCCATCCATGCTTCGTGATATTTCACCCCATTTTCTTCTAGCCACGTAACCCATTCAACATATCCGCGACCATATTGTCTTTGCATGCATTGATCTTCTCTGTCACCATAGCGCGCTGTAAACAATATAACATGGAACCCCATATCATAGGCAGCGTTAACTTGGGCAATGCCATATGACAATGGTTTAGCTTTGGCATATACGCCATTGCAACCCTTGTCTGCTATGACACCATCGCAATCGAAAATTATTGTTTTTGAACTATCACTCATTTCTTCACTCCTATAAGTTGCCCCATTCTTGTTTTATTTTATTTAGCCCAGTTGAGCAAAGTTCAAAGTCTTCACTTAATCTTTTTAACACCGGGGCTTCATTCTCGTATTTGTCTTCATCATAAGTGCTGGCGATATAATAAGACAATTTTCCTTGTTTTTTGTAGTCAATGTTTTCATATCTTTTGCTTTGCGCTGAATAAAATCCGTTCCAAAATAGAGCAAAATCCCCTATATGTTTATGGATGTCTCTTTGCGGCGCAACAACATTATTTTTAGCCTCAAACGCTGTGAATATTTCTGTTATTTTTTTAAATTTGTAATTACCAACTTTATACATCGCTTCCACTCTTACAAATCTAACAAGCAGATCGACAATGTAATCAATCAGTTTTGGGTCAGGTATTCCAAGATCCACAACAAAAACATGTTCAGCATTGGCAGCAAACATATTTTTCAATGATTTGTTGATTGACATAGCATTCAGATTTTTTTAAGTTTATCGATGTACGATTCATTGTGGCTTGATAATTTTTCCAATGTTGTAGGGGATGTGACTTGAAGTTTATTTCTATTTTGTTCATAGTCATCTAATTTTTCATCAATATCTTCAGGTTTCATTTCTCCCACTCGCGGAATTTTTGGCGCTTTAATATATTTTCCATCATTATCAAAAATAGTGACATATTCCCACCAAGGTGATTTACTATATTCCCACAATTTAGAATTTGGGGAATCTGGGAGTTCAGTGTAACCTTTGGCAATGTATTCAACTGCTTGTGGGCGGGTAAGATTTGTTCTTTCAACTGTCGAAGCAGTAGCCAAAAGATATCGATCTACTTGACCTATTTCTGGGACATTCGGCAATTTCCCCACCATATTCATGCGACTCATATTTTTAATTTCTTGGGGAGTCGGTGGCGGCATCCAATCTTCAGTTCTTAAATCGATAGTATTACCCACTATCGGTCTAGTATACTGATTGTTTCTTCTAGCCATGAATGCTATTGAACTAAAGCCGCGAGTGTCGATGTACGGCGCTTCTATCACTAACATTTTAAATTTACGCCTTATTGAACCATTGCCACACTCCTATCGGATCTATTCTTAAATTTTTCTAAGGAATGCGCTGGTAAAATATGGCAGATGCAACAACAACTACATGGCGGGTCGTGGGTATTGCATACGCTACCACAACTCATATGGATTCTTATGCTAAAAACAAAGATTCTGGGATGCCAAGATTTGTTGTGGAAGAGGGCACAGAAGACGAAATGAAGGATAGGTTTTCAGCTTTAAAACGTATTTGTCCAGTCATTGAACTATATGACAATAATGGTATAGTGGAAAGACATGATGAAATATTAGATATATGTGTCAAGACGACAGAAAAAGAAAATTGGCGATTTCCCAACTTATCTGCCGCCCAAACCAAAACGAAATTTCAAAATATTCCTCATTCAGCCATGTATGCACGTATAGGGGAATTGATGTTTAGAGTTTGACCAATAGTTTTCATGGAGGATACTATGCTTAAAAAATTGGACGGAGTGCACCGCAATTTAAAATCAATGTTTAATGATTGCCGATGGAATGGCATTGATGTTGATTTCACACCCCCTAAAATGATGCGTCTTTGGACTTCATACAATGGTATGAAAGCGTGTTTGCATAAAATTTATCCAATTTTAGCAGATGGCGCAGAAAAACCTTTTTTGCACCCACATCCGTGGCCTTGTGCTATCAAAATTTTAAAAGGCGCATATGAAATGGAAGTGGGGCATAGCGCCACCCTATCTTCCCCGCCTATTTCTATGAAATTTGTAATGCCAGCGGGTTCGTCATATGAAATGCTTCATAAAGATATATGGCACTCTGTAAGCCCAATTGATGGCCCAATATATTCGATTATGTTAATTGGGAAAAAGTGGAATAGAGAAATGCCTAAAAAGCACATACTTCCACCCAGAATGCTCAATGAATCAGAAAGAGAGCAACTAATCAATGAGTTTTGTCAGTTGCTTTGAACTTTAGGCGCAAAAGGACTTGGTGGTTTATTAGGGATAGGCGGAGTCCTAATAGGCACAATTGGCTCATTGGAAGTAGGCGGAGTCCTGATAGGTACTGGTTTACTATTTTTTTCATCGACAATTCTTATCATAAAACGGGCAGATTCTTTGTTGGTTGTCGCAGTAAATGATTTTCCAGAGTCTTCTACAGGCAATTTTTCTAATTCGGTGGTGGTTGGTAGTTCAACGGTCGAGTCCATTGCCCATTCTATTTTAGCCTGTTTAGCCCAAATTCGCATTCTTCTAACTGGCACAATAAGGTTAAATCCTTCGCCAGCACCACGCACCAACATTCCGATATATTGTCCGTTGGTTAAGTATACCCCTCCTCCAGATGATCCCGGAAATGCTGTAACTGTTGTTTGATCATATTCATTTTTACTTATTAATCTACCATGTTGCGACATAATGCCAGCGGTCATGGAATTCGAACCCTGTTGGCCCAATAAGGAACCCACATGGTACAATCGCGTCCCAAGTTTGGGTATTTCTTTTTCTTTATAAAATGTGGTAGATGCTGTGATAAATCCTTTCTTTCTCACTTTTAGTAAGGCTAAATCATGACCATGCACAAAATTGGAATATCTTATAACTTCAGTGTCTATTTCAATTCTGCCTACCGTTCTCCCATTTTCAATTAAAGTTTTAACAATTTTAGGATCACCAAATTCTATTATTGTTTTTTTAGCACCGGTTTTTGGATCAACCACTTCTCTGGTTTGTCTTAAACCATCTATAACATGCGCGGCGGTCCACACAAATGTGACACCATCGCGTGTAAAAGCAACACCACTGCCCTCTGAATTGCCAGCCCTAATAGTAACACTTATGTCTTGCAAAAGCTGAGGTATATCTTTTGGTTTATCTTGAGCATATGCCGTTGTGATATCTAATAATATTGCCAACACCATGATGATGATAGTCTTGGGCATAATATTTTTCCTTCATTGTTGAACAGTTGGATATGAAAATTTTCTAAAATTATTTTTTCATGAATGTATAATTAACAACAACGTATTTTATTGTCACAAGATGCTAATTAAGCGTTTTGTCCCTCATTTGGAGTTGTGTTATGAAGAAGTTATTGTTGTCTTTGGCGATGGTGTGTGTTTTTCCGATTATTGCGAAGGCCCAAATCGGACCAGCGGGTTTTGATCCTAGGTACCAAACGCTTGCTCCAAATGGTGCCATTTATCAGTCGCGTGCAGTGTTTAATTATCAACACTTGGGGCGAGGATTTTACAGGGTTACGCCTCCCAATTATCGATTTCGCTATCCCGTGATCACCCCAAGGGGAAACATCATTTACAGGCCAAATTTTGATCGACAGTATCGATATCGTATATATCGGGGAAATACAATTGGAAGGTAGATTGTTACTGTCGAAATGGTATAATAATTCATGGACGATGCTCAAAAATTAGCGGCAACGGATTTGCTTGCCAACATAGAAAAAAACCTTGAACAACTCAAGGTTTTGATGGCAAATGATTCTTGTGTCACTGAAAAAATAATCCGCAGACAAGTTGAGATTAAAGAGCAGGCCCCAGCACCTAAGGTGGAATTGGGGCCTGTTCCTGATTATACCAATGATGATTGGCCAAAAGCAGTTGATCTTGATTTAATTGTTGGTGAAAAAGAGACCGAAAAACAATTTCGGGCCACGCAAGTTATCGAGTTGATTGGAATTCCAACAGATGGTATGTCCGTGTTGGATTTCGGCTGCGGAGAAGGACATGTCGCACATGAAATTTCTCAAACAGCTAATAAAGTGGTTGGGTTTGATAAAAAGCGATGTGATTCTTGGGATGATAAAGTCGCAGATAACCTGTTCTTCATAACAGATGATAAAATAATAAAACAACATGCCCCATATGATCTTATTATTCTGTATGATGTTATTGATCATATGCAAGGGGACCATGCTTTAACATTAAAACGCTTGGCGCAGCTGTTAAGCGACAATGGCAGATTTTTCATAAGAACCCATCCTTGGACTGCAAGGCATGGGTCTCATTTATATGAAAAAATCAATAAAGCTTATCTGCATTTGGTCGTGACGCCAGATGAGACCCCAGATATTCCATGGAAGGAAGTTGAATACACTCATAAAATAACCCGTCCCATGGGTTCTTACGAAAATTGGTTTAAGCATGCTGGTTTAGAAATAGTGTCAAGAGATATTCAACATGTTGGGGCAATAGAAGAATTTTTTGACAAACTGTTAGATAGAATCATAGCAGTTACCTGGAATGGGATAATCGATCAAGACACAGCAAAAAAGATCATGGCGATTGAATTTGTTGATTACATTTTAGAAAACAAGGGGCCAGTGAAAGTTAAGTCCCCATAAGTGTGCAAACGCATAAACATGTGTTTATGCGTCAACAATGATATGCGTGACATGCGTCATGCATCAATTTTAGTGTTGTTTTAAAGGAGAAGACGATGCCGATGTCGAAAGAAGTGTTTTTTAGTGAAGTTAAGAAAATTGCTAAAAAGTCTAGTTTTCGCTTAACGAGTGGAAAAATTAGAGATCGTTGGGGCAGAGAGCCTGTTGTGGCGGTTGCGAAAGCAAAAGATAAGAGCTTTGACGGAGACAAAGAGGATACGTGCACTGCCGCACAAACTCTTGGGATTCGCTCAGACACAGCCAAGAAGATTGGAAATGCCACAAGCGCAAAATGCCAAAAGAAAAATAAAGCATTGCGTGCGACGATCTTAGAGGCGTGCGGACTTTAACATCCGCATGGCCTCGTGGCGGAACTGGCAGACGCACGGGACTTAAAATCCCGTATCCACAAGGGTGTGCGGGTTCGAATCCCGCCGAGGCTAATTTAATTTATTTTAAGGAAAATCAACATGGCTGAAGATCGAAACGGGTTGACGGAAGCTTATCGTAAAAAAATGATTGGCTATATGTATCATAAAGCCAAATCAGACTACAATAAGGCCAAGGGTTCTTTGGATCTTTTGCTGAACCACCCTGCGGGTATTGGGGATCATTCAACAGAAGATTTATATCAAAGTTTCGACGAAGCATTGAACACACTGGTTGATGCAAATGATAGATTAGAAATGCTTACCTCTGAATATTCTGAAGATCTCCCATGAGTAGACTACCAATTTTAGTAGGAACCATTGCGGTCGGCGCATGTAGTATTATATGCGGGGCTGTTTTGGCGTTTAAACAAAACCCAGCCTGGGGTTGGTTTTTAGGATCTGGTATTGTAATCATTTTAGGAGTTTTAGGTATGGAAACAAAAGATAAAGATAAACATGGCTAATCTTACATCCGCGATGGCGCAACTATTAGATGAACCCATACATATTTTAGAACAATATTTTGGGCAACGTGTGTTAAATGCGTTAGAAGACCATGGAATTTTATATGTAAAACAGCTGTTAAACACTACTCCACAAGAGCTATTGGCAATCCCGAATTTCGGCCAAAATTCATTAGAAAAAATTTATAAGGGATTAGCTGCTCATGGATTCATCAGAACACATAAACATAAGATACCTTAAAAAACAAGACATATATCCACCTTCTAAATTTATTGATGCTTTAAACGAATTGAGTGATACTAATCAGCTTGCCTCCGATTCTTGTTTAAAATTTTGGTCAACATATGATTCTAACCCTGACCAACACACAATTGTCGCTGAAATTGAAAACAACATTGTTGGCACTGCTTCAATGCTTGTGGAATTTAAATTCTTGCATGGTGGCAGTAAAGTCGGCCACATCGAAGATGTCGCTGTTATGTCTACTGCAAGGAAAAAGGGTATTGGTGCATTGTTGATAGATCATCTTGTTAGTATTGCTAAAAATGAAGAATGCTATAAAGTTGTGTTGGATTGTTCATCTGAAAATATTCCTTTTTATATAAAGTGTGGATTTCAAGTATCTCAGCATTGTATGAGAATAAATTTGAATTAACACAACTACATGATACTGCCATAATAAAATGTTTCAATGCTCAATATGTGAATCTGATGTTGAAGTTATGATTCGGGTGTTTGCCGACAACCCATTTGTAGACGGTCTGTGCCACGATCTAATTTGTCATTGTTGTTGCTGTTCAATCGAATGGGATGAAAATGACAACTATCGATTGCGAACAGTTGATGAAATAATGGAAACCGGTGGTTGGGACAAATTAGAAGTTGCGCGTTCTCTCAAAGCAATAAAATTTGCTATTAGGAAAAGTAAGCCACTAAAATGCCCATGCTGTGATTTTCAGGCTGTTAGTAAGGCTGGTATTAGTTTGCACATTAAAGCCAAACATCCTGATGAAACTGAAGCAATAGAAAAACACAAAAACGACATGGATGATTTGTTGATTTGTGAATTTTGCGGATATGAAGCAAAAAGTAAGTCTGGTATGACACTTCACATTAAAAGTAAGCATTGAGGTGAGGACGGATCGATGGCTAGAAGAACAATTCCGGGTAAAAAGATTGAAGAACCAAAATACCCAAGCAGGTATGGTAGCCACGCATCGATGGTGGTTATTGATTTTGGGGATGACGTGGATGACGTGGTACTTAAGGATAATGGCGGATATTATTTGACAACTAAGAATAAAATGGATACGGGGTTAGTGGATCAACGCAGGGCGGCTCTGTCAGAATTTAGAGAGAGAAAATTGACGGAATACTGCGACGATTTGGGTAAATCCTTAGATGAGTTATTGCAAGAAGCTGGGGCTGAGCAAGAAGCTGGGCCAGAGGCCACCGAATGAAACGGACAATATCTCAAGAAAAAATTTCAGTTAATAAAGAAAATAATTTCCATTATATAGTTAGGGGAGTAGAAAGAGTTCTGAAAGGTTCAGAGGTTTATGTGCACATTTGCGGCGGTACAATGACCGCCAAAGGATATTTAAAAGGCACTGAAAATTACGTTTTAACAAATCACCCAATGGGTGGCCAATGTGTGGCTTGGAGCAAAGACCCCGAAGATTTGTATTTATTTGCTGCAGAGCATACATGGTTTATTGACGATGATAAATTTAAGGAGTTAATGGGCTAATTGTAAAGCATGACAAGGAGGTTATTGTGTTTGCGCCATTTAGCTATCAACAATTGAAATCATTGTCATATTTATATAAGGAGAGTAATATGACTATGGGAGTGCCGATTGAGGACAAAGAATTTCTAAAATATTTTAAAAATGACATGGTGTTGTTGACATCAATGCAAATAGCATCGCTAACTGGCTATGATAAAAAAATGGTGGCGAGGCGTTTAAGAATGCTTGAAAAATTGGGATATATTAAGAGAGCAGGAAAATCTGGAAACAGAGTAATATGGGCTAAACAATAAACATGCAATTCAATCAACATCAAACTACCTATGCGACTTTAAAAAAACAAGCACGCAAAAAATATGGTCGTAAATTTGTTGATATGTCAGTGGACGAATTTTATGTTAAATCAATGGACGATGCCCCAGACGTAATGTGTCATAACCATGCATGTGCCGAGCATATGTGGATTAAATGCAATAAACCATATTATAAATTATGGCCCGGCATTGCAAAAGCTTTGTTAAACTTAAAATTAGATATTCCGGTATCTATGGTTAAACTGCCCCAAAAAGCACTGCTCGTCAAGCTTCCGCAAGACCAAGATTTTTTAAAGCAAGATGGCTTTACCTGCCAAATTATCATAGCCGCTTATAACCCAGACAATAAAATAATAATTGTCCTATCTGATTGGGGAGAACGCGATCAACTTGGTGCTCCTGTGCTGTATGTGCAACAACTTCATGTTACCGAAGATACAACTGTAGAGGATTCCATCCCATCCCGCATTCACCCGACTGCCAACATTGGTTTAGTTTTATCAACTGATAATAGGCTTAATATTGTCAGGTTGGTATCTGGCATATGCTTATTGGGTGACGACAGTGAATTAATAAAGCCAGAAGTTTTAAATCGTGATAAAAGCAAATTTATGGAAACCGGTGATGCTTCACTGATTGAAAAAGCTATAAGAAGAGGCAAATACGGGTTTGCAATTGGTAATATCACAGAAATTTCGCCTCACTATAGAAATCCTCATTTGTGTCTTATGTGGACAGGTGAGGGCAGAAAGATTCCCAAAATCGTAGTGCGCAAAGGTTCAATAGTAAAAAGAAAAATCGCTGCCGCCATTCCCTTTGGCTATGATGTGGAGGATGACGATGGAATCGGAGCAAGCGTCAGAGAGCAAATTGAAGAATAGCATTGAGAAGGCGGTTGCTGAGGCGTCTACGGTGCTTAAAGAAACTTTGGCAGGAGAAGAAAAAACTGTAGTAGTAGTTCCAGTGGTTGTTGTGGTGTCAAATTGCTTTATTAATAAGTAACACGGAAGGTCTTATTATGGAACTTGTGGCGGATAAGAAATTTGAGTCACTGTGCGCAGACAATGGCCTTGATGTTTCAACTGCCCTGCGGCTTTTAAATGAACTTTGCAATAAAAAAACACTGCCTATGGAAGAATTAGAATTGATTATTCCAAAATTGGCAAAAATAGCAAGAGATGTTACGAATAAATTAACAGACAACAATAAAAACCAATTGAGATTTCCATTTAGCTTATGATTATTTGCATTGATTTTGATGGCACTATTGTAGAGCATGCATATCCGGAAATAGGCGATCCTCTGCCACAAGCTATTGAAGTTATAAAAGAAATACAACAAGCTGGACATAAGATCATATTGTGGACATGTAGAGAAGGAAATACACTACAGCAAGCTGTAGATTTTTGTAAGAAGTATGATATAGAATTCGATGGAGTGAATGAAGCTATAGACGACTTTCGTAAAGAAGGGTTAAAAAGAAAACCCTTCGCAGATTATTATATTGATGATCGCAATATTAACGGTTTCCCAGGATGGGATGTCGTTAGAGAAGTAGTTTTAGATTAACCATATTTAACAAGACGTCTTGTTAAACTCTTTTTCATGGAGAATTAATATGTTTGAAATCGTATTGATGACGATGATACCGCAAATTCATCTGGTTGAAGACCCAGTGGTTATCGCGATGCATCAAGAAGCAATGAAGCATCGTAAGGAATACAATCTTAAACCTCAAATGCTGGATAAAGAATGTTGCCAAATTGCACAAAAATGGGCAGAGCATATGGCGGCAACGCATTCATTTTACCATGGGGGTGGTGAACAAATTATTGCGGTGGGTTACGATACACCTGAAAGTGCGTTTGGGGGTTGGATGGGGTCATCTGGTCATCGTTATTGGGTGTTAAGTGGCACAGATAAATGTGGCTGGGGAGCAGCTCAATCAAGCACTGGTAGATGGTATTGGGTAGGGGCTTTTCGCAATTCAACTAAACCAGCGTTGAAACCCACTACCGTATATGTTCCTACACGCAGATTCCGAGTATTTAGAAGGCGATAATAAAGGATGATAGCATGGATGCTAAACAAGATAGTATCGACCCAACCGGAGCTAAGCGCACTCATGAAGTTAGAGACGTTAAAAAATGGACTGACTATGCGCGGGCTAAAGATGATAAATTTCGTGATAAAAGATTAGAATTATATGCAAAACGAGCGGCTCAACGGCTTGATTTGTTTACAGGAGAAGAAATACCCGAAGCTGAAGATCCGCCAGAATCCAAGGCTGCTTAATATTAACGTTCATATAAAATAGTGCCACACACATATACATCTTTATAACAAGGAAGGGGTGAAGTATGTTTATGAAATTTGCAAAAGCAATCAGCTTATTTTATGGGGTGTTAATAATTGTATCAACTGTGTCTATGGGGATCTTTGTTGCTATATCGGACGGTTTTCTTCCTGAAGACAAAATGCTAGAGCACTTAGATTTTAAGACCATGTTTCTTGTTGTTTGTGTGCCAATCAATGTTACTGTGGGCTTGTTCCTATTGTGGTTTGGAAAAAATAATAAGATTGGCGATGGTGCTTGCGAATCGCAGTCCGCTGCTCCTGTTAAACCACAAGAATATACGCAACCTAATCCTGATCAGAATCGTAGCTCAGTGTCTAACCTATAAGGAACTACTATGTGGACATTTATAAAGCTGATTGGGAACGAATACACCACGAAAAAACCGTAATCGATTTACATAATCATTCATCATTAAAAGCGTTTTTATTTGGTAGAGACTTAACCAAAAAGAAATTTAAGTTTTTGTCTACGCTATTCAAAGGCAAGTTTTGGCCTTTTAGCGCTAGAAACAATTTTGATATGATGAAAAAGGGCGGTTTGGATGTTATGCTATCCACCGCTTATGCCACCGAACAAGGGTGGATAGATGATATTTCGCTGATAAAGTGGCTGTTATATCTTACGCCTTCTGTGCGTCGTAAAGCGTTTAAACCATCGTATTTTGACATTACGATGTCAATGCTTGATGAAATAGAAACGCAAGCAGATAAGCATAATAGCCAAAATCTTCCGGAAAACCACATTAAAATAGCTTGTAATGTAACAGAACTGGAGGATTGTCTTAATAATCAAATCCCATGTATAGTACATGCAGTGGAAGGTGCACATTCTTTACATGGCCCAATATCTGGCAAAAAAGTAGAAGATTGCAAGTCGGATCCCAAAGAAGTAGAAAAAGAGATGCTTGCAAACTTGGAGCATTTCTATAATAGAGGCGTAGCGTATTTGGGCATTGCGCATTTTTATCCAAATCATTGCGCGTATCCTGTGTTCCCTTATCCAGATTATGGTTTAAAGCATCTTGATTGGCAAGAAGCTCTGGGCAGATGGGACGCAACCAAAGGTCTAACAGATATAGGTATTAAAGTAGTCGAGAAAATGTTGGATCTTGGCATGATTATTGATGTTTGCCATTGTACGCCAAGAGCCAGATCACAGATCTATGAAATAGTGGAATCAAGCGGCAGAGAAAATTGCGTAATGTCAACGCATACCGGTGTTTATGCTGTAAATCCTGACCCTTATAATTTGGAGGATTGGGAAATCAAATGGATTGCCGACAATGGTGGTGCTATAGGCATGATATTTATGAACTATTGGCTATCACCAACAGATACTAAAATGGGTTTGAAATATCTGTCGCAAACATTGGAGCATTTGGTTAATGTGGGTGGTATTGATGTTCCAGCTATTGGCACCGATTTTGATGGTTTTACAGATCCGCCAGAAGAAATCATAAACATGTCTCAATTGCCGAGGTTCACTAAGTTTATGATGGCTGAATATAAAGGCGTCGGAGTTCCGAAATATTCAGAATCTGATATGGAAAAGATTCTGGGCGGTAATGCTTTAAGAGTGTTGCTAAATGGATGGCGTAAAGAATAAATTATTAAATATCGCATTTCTAGGGGGGTATGGGGTATTATCTAAATGCCACAGTATCCGTTTTGCAACTATTTCGGAACTAAAACATATTATAGAGGTGAACAAATTCGAAATGGGGTATATCCCTAGTATTATAAGGAAACTAACATGAATGACGCCCCAGATTGGCAAAAAGAACAACAACAACAAGTTAAAAGTACAGTCGTTCGGCAATTGCCAGCCGAAGAACCCCTGGAATCAATAGAAGACAGAGAAGACAGGGAAAGAAGAAGAAAAGAAAAATGGCAATATAAACTTGAAAGAATAAGGCTTATAACTGCCAAAGCTTTGGCTGTTGCTAAAAAGAGAAAATGGCTTGTTCTTCTTATAGGAGCAGGGATTGCCGCTTATTCTATTATATCCAGTGGCGGCTTTGGTGGTATGGGTGGTATTATAGACAAACTAAAAGGGCTATTTAACTAATTTTGGATTCCGCCGTATCCCCCCTGCCACAGGAGAGTGGCGGCGGCTGCACTTGTGTAGCGTGCCCATTTTTAACTTGAAGTTTTATGTCGTTAAGTACGTTCCATGGTCTATATCTAGCTAGTTTTCTCCATCTATCATGGTATACTGCATCTGTGATGTATTCATATTTTTTGCCGTTGATATACACGACCACATCGCCATAGCTTGAAAAGCTCGTGAATTGAATGCTGCGGTTTTCAGTAATTGATTGAAGTTTCATTTTAAGCGCCGTAAATTTGATAGGCCGCATTGATGGCTTCTTGTCCCCACAACTGTCTGAACAAAGATTGCCCACCACCACCGGGTCTTCTGCCACTTCTGACTTCAGGCGTCGGCTTATTTCCATGCTGATCTAAGTTCCCGGATAGAATGTGGAACTGTTGCAATTCTTCTTCTGTCATAGGCTTTGCCCCATCAGGGTCGGCATTCCTAAAAATATAATTCGGATATTCGTCCTGGGAAGCATCAACAATCGAATTATCCGCCAGCCCATTTTTCAAATCTGCTTTGGAAATGGCGGCATGAAAAATCTGACCAACTTGATTTCCGCCATAATTTATTGAATAATAGGGATTAGTGGACCACCAATGGCCAATTCTATCCGCTGGCGTAGAAGGCCCACCCACACCTCTAAACAGGTGTATGATGTTTTTAAATTGAATGCTGCGGTTTTCAGTAATCGTTTGAAGTCTCATTATTCATCAACCCAAGCCATTACCTTTTGTTTTATTTCGTTTTTGCGATTATCATCGATTATTTGGAATGCTTTTTTTGCTATTTCTTCAGGACCCATATTTGGAAAATGCTGCTGAACTTTTTGTGTCTCTATTTCTACTCGATCTTTAATTTGTCGTTGTTGTTGTTTTATTTTTTGGTGTTTTTTGTCGTCATATTCGGAGGCACCGCCTTTTATTACGTCACCAAATAAACCAGCCATATAATATAAAGAACCAATTAAAAATACTATTTGCGACAAATGATTTATATCTTCTTTTAACGCTTGATCAAAATCCTTCACAGATTCCTTAGCGGTTTTTTCATACATGCGAAGATCAACACCTTCCCATTCATATCCATAGTATTTCAACGTACTTTGAGCTGCAAACGACCCCTTCTGCGCCTGTAGCAATAACGAGTGAGTAGGGTTTCCATCAATACCGCCCAAATTTAAAGGCGGCGCTTTTGGGTTATCCGGATTTGGTTTTACACGGTGCTGCCGCCTTCCTTGACGTGTATCTTCTTTTAACGTTGTGTTTATTTGGCTAAGTTTCATAATTCTAATTTTTCTAAAAAGTCAGTTAATTGAATTTCGGCTTCTCTCTGCTGATATGGTTTTAAACCTTTTCTATCTCGCTTAAATTCTTTACCCCAAGCTTTTCTTCTTCTATTAACGTCATACCAAGTTTCTGGTAAAGGTTTGAAACCAAATACTTCTAACGCAGCTATTACTGGAATCATAAAAGGAATGGTCCCTGGGGGTGCGGCTATTGCCCCCCAACCAACAGTTTTGGCGGTCTCAACAAGTTGCTTTTGCAAAAATTGTTTTTCTTTTTCGCTGATTTGTATATCATAAGAAGGGGCTGTCATGCTAAAAGCCATTTTGGCCAAAACAGGTATCATGCCAGCTGTTTTTGAACTTTCTTTTATTAATGTTATAACCATTCGGCGCATTAATTTATTCTTTTTGAGATACGACTTCCACTTCCTTCTAGTCCAGCGTTTCATGTCTTTAACATCAAAATGATGCCCAAGAGGTAAACGCCAATGCGATTCATTAATATACCATAACTTCATGCTATATTTTTGATAGACCCCCCGCACTGGTAGTTTGTTAGTGGTTAGATAGGAATACTAGGTAACTGACGGAGGTTAGCGTGAAAATTACACTGATATGGTGTAGTGGACTGTCCACGATCGCCAAATAACTTTCGTTTAAGGAGTCTTGATATGGGTTATGAACCTGAACCAGGAAGACCCCTAAGAAACCTTGTTTTTTATTTAACTCACCCCTTAAGAATGGCAAGAGAAAAGCCTATCCTATTTTTAGGATCGATCGCTCCCGCCATTTATTTTATTGGGGTGTGGCAAGGTTGGTGGCCTAATCTTCTGATTGATTTTATCAATCGAGGTTAAGCGCTGTAAAGCCAAAACCCCTGCCCACAGGGGTTTTGGCTTCTTTAGTATTCATTCGCTCGTGGATCAAATTTTGGTTTTGCTTTAGGTTTTGGCTCAATATAATCTTGATATGTTTTGATATCAGATTGCATGTTTTTCTTAACTCGCCTTACTTGATCAATGTTGGTTTGAGACAAATTGTTTTTATTCCAATATCTTACAATAGCTGGTACTGAACTATCGCTATATTTTAATATTATATTATATAATTTATTCTTTTCATTCCATGTAAAATGCTTGATGCCGACTTTGTGTTTTTTCAAAATTTTCATTCTGAGCATTTTGCCGCTTATCGCAGATCTAGAATATTTAGAAAACTGATCAATATCATGTATCTGTTTGCTTGTCATTCCTTCTTCAGCAAGTTTTACAAGTAATTTAACATCTTCTTCGGGCCAATCTTTCCTGTGTGACCTGATTTGCTCAATCCAACCCATATGTCTAGCTTTACCAGAAATAGCTGGTATACTTTTCCCCGGTATGATAACTCCTATTTCGGTACCATAATTTTCGATGTATTCTTTTAATATAGCTTCTTGTTTTTTAGTCCACCTACAGCTGGGGGTAAAATTAACTTGTCTAGCTTTGAAAATGATAGCACCTTGAGATCTGTCGCCAATTTTAATTCTTGAGACAGGCACCCCCCTATCAATTTCCGATTTTAGAAAATTCAATTCTTCTTTGGTCCAAGTTTTTTTAATCCTAGTCATATCGATCCTTATGTCTTTTTCATATATACAATTAACAAAAGCCAACGGCTCTGCCACAGATAACAGAGAAATATTATGAACGAAATCGTAACCTGTAGTGTATGTGATAGCGAATTTGATGTAGAACAAGAAGGTGGTCTAAGTGGCCTTTTTGGCATACTTCCTATCGCATATTGCCCCACATGTTTGGCATCTGCAGTAGACATGGTGCATCAATTGTATCCATGCCCTCATTGCGATAAGTTTTATGAAGAAGATGACACATAATTAATGGAAGAATTTGTCAAGGAAGATGTTATGCAATTGCAAAATGCAAGTGTTATTGGTGGTGCGTTTGATGGGCTAGTCATTACAGGCCCAGCTATTCTTATGCCAGATGTGATAGAACTGGCAAAACACCCAATAGTCACTGAAGAAATGGAAGAAAAGGAAAAAGCGGGGGTGTCTTTTCATGCCCCAAACACAGGTAATGAAGTATATATGTTGGCTATAGACTTCATAGAGGATGAAGACACATTGGTTCCGAAGAAGATGTGCTATATTGTCGCTTCGGATGACTTGGAATGGAAACCGAATAAACCGAGGTAAATCATGTTAGTTATAAGTAGAAAAAAAGGCGAATCAATAACCATACAAACCCCAGAAGGTCCGGTTACTGTAACTATTATGGGAATTCGCTCAAATAATGCAATTCGCATTGGAGTAGAAGCACCCGAAGAAGTTTCAATTTATAGAGAGGAAATATATTCAGAAATACAAGAACACCGTGATGTAGAAACAGAAGAATGAGAGTTCAAGCAGAATGTAAGGAATGTGGGTATAGGCACTCTATAAAACAAGACGAAGATGTAGCAATATTCCATATTGATTTATATAGATGTTCTATTTGTGGTTCTACAAAAGTCACCAGAGATGTCATAGAATCCACAATAACAATATTCACAAATGGCCTTGAAAAATTGAAATCCGCAATAAACGGTGAAGAATGATAATAATAAAGAAGATTGAAAAGGCCGAACATCGACCTGAAGCCAAGATTCTTATCAGCTATAAAGATGCTGATATTGTGAATGGCATGGCATTGCCTCAAGATATAGAATTAACTTTAGAAGAAGCCAACGAGCTAGCCCATGAACTAAGAAAATTTGTGGCCACCACAAATTTTCACTAAATTTTGGCGTGCTTAAAACATGGATGATGCAAATTTAGCAATAATATTTAATGATGGCAACTTAAAGTTTGAAGACTTTAAGAATGAATGCCAAAATGACTCTTGGGTTCCTCTAACTGTACTAAGAGAAAAAGAAACTGGGCAAATACATGTGCCAATGTTCAAGAATCCTGAAACGGCGCATAAGTTTATGTGCAGGAATTTTAATAGGCGCAAAGTAGTAACTGGCATTTTAATATTGGTTGATAAAGATATTCAGACAATGGAGGGTAACGGATGGGAAATAATGTGGCTTTCTTGGCCTAATAAATTTGTTAATCATAAAAAGTTTGAACTGGACGTCGAAATATTTGAACTGGACGAAAAGCCTGACATGACAGGGTATAGGGGTAAGTTTAAGTAATGGCTCTCGATGGTAAAGCAACTGAGAAGCAGATCGAATATTGTTTAAACATATTAAAGAAAGTTAAAAAATATAAAACTTTTGAAGGTAAAAAATTGGCGTCAGAATTAAAGAAAAATGAAGGCGTTGATTTAACCAATGTAACTAAAAAAGAAGTACAAAAGCTCATAAGAAAATTTAGAAAACCTATAGGAAAGCATAAGTGGAACACATGGGGATGACTTCATTTAGCTAACGCCCCCCACCCCTCTGCCACAATGAATTAGTGGTGAAATAATATCGAGGGGAATATCATGACACAGCATATTACAATCGGCTCAGAATTTTTCCAAAAGGCCAAAAAAGATTATTCTGA
>Ga0114934_10000078_pt1 | contig 50685 bp, 32 predicted proteins | sample 4SBtaG_2_FD_99695 | JGI IMG/M metagenome (GOLD analysis project Ga0114934, IMG submission 99695) | Deep subsurface microbial communities from Kolumbo volcano to uncover new lineages of life (NeLLi) - 4SBTROV10_white metaG | ecosystem: Environmental > Aquatic > Marine > Volcanic ...
GCTTTGATTTGCGGTTGGAACTCAAATGGTATAGGCAAAAATAGAGGTTTTGAAATGCTTGAAATTTTGCTTGTGCCACACGGTGGAAGTAAAAATGACACAATAGTAACCGTAGAACGTAAATTGCCCGACTTGTTTTCTTAGGTTGTGCATAACTGTTGAATAATACAAAAAGAACTAAAAATATAAAGAAAAATTTAGTAAATTTGTAACAAATTAAAATATAAAATTAGCGATGGCAATAGATAAATTAATAACAACAAGGAAAGGACATACATGCTCATGCTGCGGAAAGGTGATACCCAAAGGCAGTAAAGCCTGGTATGTATCCAAAAAGATGCCAAAATACGAATACACTTCAGACGATGAAGAAAAGCAAATTGGTATAGATTACTTTAGAGCCTACTTTTGCTTTGACAAAACAGCTAATTTCGTATGCAATAGCGAGGGTGGGATTGAGATTAAAACAATGATTCCATCTTGTTCACTGGATGATGTTATTGCGGGAGAAGAACAATGCGTTATACCCGATGTTAGCCAGCGAAGCGAACTGGCTTGCTTGCATGAGGTGTATAAACAATGTAATGTTATTGAAAAATGCTGCGATGTGTGTAGATGTTACAAGCCTTATAAACAAGCTTGTTGCTAACTACGGAATAAAGTAAGTTTTAATTTACTTTATGCAGAGTTATAGCACGTTTTAATGTGCTATATGTTTGAGAAATAGAATTTGTAATATTAAGAAAAAAAGATGGGAATATTAATTAACAACATACAGGCATTAAAAAAGGGTTATACTATCAATATAAAGAAAAGTCATAAAGGTAAATTCACAGACTATTGTGGTGGTAAGATTACGGACAAATGTATCGAGGAGGGGAAATCCCATTGTGGTAAGGAAGGACTCAGGGACAAGGAGATATGTAAGATGGCTACCTTTGCTGAGAATGCAAGAGGATTTAATCATGGTAAGATGAAAGGAAAGCGTGATGGTGGTATTTTGTTACGTGGGTATCAGTCAGGTGGCAAGAGTAGTGATAAGAGGGAAGAAGGAGAAGTATCTATGGAGACGTTGCACAATATTATGAGGATATATCATGTTCCGGTAGAAGATTTTCCTCGTGTCATGGAACAGTCGTTTAATTTGATACAGAAGATGCGTGATTCGGGACATTTAGATTTCAATAAGGTAAAGAGTGAACCAGAAACATTTTTTGCTGAACCATATATGAGTGTTGTAAGCACCGAAGACAAGAAAAATCCATATGCTTTGATGTTAGTAAAGGCAGTAGATATGGCAAGGGATCAGCAGGTATTATCAGATACGGGACATTTAAAGTTGGTCCCCGATGAAACATTGGCATTATATACTTTTGGATATGCCGGGAAGATAGATCAAAAGCCGGCAAGTAAGAGTTATAATGATGTGATAGAAAAAAATATGAATAAGATTATGGCTGTTTTAAATACTCCGATGCCTAAGATAGTAACATTTCCTTCAGACAATACGAGATATGTTCATGTTTATCCTAAACTGATTTTAAAAAAGAATACACCAATAGGTAATATAGATACATCTAATAATGGTAGCTCAATATCAAAAATAGAATATGGATTTTAGACTATTGATGAGGCAAAATATAATATGAATGTAGCTTTATACATTGTTACAAATAATAACACAGAAAGTTTTAAGGAAGCTTATTATAGATATACATGGGATAAGGATTATGATCAAGGGTATAATGATTTTATTAACGGCATGAAAAATAGTATTGATAGATGTCATAATAATCCTAATAGTTCTAAATCATTTTTAGAAAAGTTAAAAAACAGTAAGATTAATTATAATTATATTACTACAAAAAGAGATAATACAGATAATATTTTTAATAAAAAATATTAGGTAAATAAAAAAAATAGTTATTTTTGCATCATGTTTAATTTAAAAAATACGAATATGGAAGACAAAGTTTATTTTAATCCAGGTGATTTAGTAAGAGTAAGCAAGTTAAATAAAAAATCTAAAAATGTCATTATTGGTCCTGACATGATTGTTAAGGGCAGATATATTGAAGATGGCGAATTTGCAGGGTTAGTATGTTTTTGGTTTACAGAGGACAAAAAATACCAAGAAGCTACATTTAACACAAAAGACTTAGAGTTAGTAGAGTTATAGATATGTATGCTTATAAAGATAGAAAACTATCTCACCCCATTTAAGATACCTAGCAAAGTTTTTGCAGGCAGGTATCCGCCTAATTTACCAAGGCATTCTCCTATTTTAAAAGAGTGGTATGAAGAAGTAGCGGATTATTGTATCAATGGGATAACCATAAAAGGAAGATACTATAATCCGTTATTATACCATTGGTTAAATGTTTTTTCATTAATAGCAGAGCAGGTAGATGATAAAGGTAATATTGTTGGGTTAAATCTCAGCAGACCTTTATACTGTTCAATGGACCATTATTTTTTGGATTATTGTTGGGATGCCAAAAAAAATGGTATGCATATAGCTGTCTTAACTGGTCGTGGTTTTGGTAAGACTTATTTAGCTTTAAATATCATACAGAGAGAATATACTTTTTTTAGTGAGTCAAGTAGTATAATATCTTCTCATGCCGGATTACAAGCTGATACTGACTGGGGTTATATTAAGCAGTCTTTAAATGTTCTATCTAAGACACATCCGGAATTTAAGCTAAAAACGATACATAATAATGATGAGATAATAATGTCAGGATACAAGGTAGCTACTAGCAATGGAGAAGTTATAAGAGGGAATCAGTCTGAAATAAGGAAAGTCATTTATGGTAAGAATCCTGATGCTACGAGGTCTATGCGTCCTAATGTTCAGCTGGTAGAAGAGTTTGGAGCTTTTCCGGGGAAAGGAAAAGGGTCATTAGAAAATGTTCTTTTTCAATCTGAGGGTAGTACTGTTATTGGTGGTAATTACACTAAGACATTTCAGATATTATTAGGGACAGGTGGTTCCATAGATAATGATATGGCAAGGGTTATACATAGTAAGCCTGAGATACATAATATGATTGTTGTTCCTGATTTTGGGAAGAAAACTGGTTTATTTATCCCTACGCATTATAAATATGCCGGCACATGGGAAAAGACTGGATTTCCTGATATAGAGAAAGGATTAGTTGAGGAAAAGGCACGAAGGGAAAAGCTTAAGAGAGAAAAGATGTGGAAGAAATTACATCAGAGGCAGCAGGAGTTTCCGATAAACTATGATGAGGTATTTTTACGTAAGGGGACAAATAGTTTTAATCAGGATAAGATAACCACAGCTTTAACAAAGATATATAATAAAGATGTTCCTGAAGCCAAGAGAGGCATGATGAGAGAGGTAAGAGATAATGACAATAATGTAGTAGGATTTGATTTTGTTGAAGGGCAGGGAAATGTATATATTATAGAGGAGCCACAGAGAGACAAGAGTGGTGCAATGATAGATAACTTATATATTGCAGGATTAGATAGTATTGATCAGGGACTTGATGACTCTGTTAGTAGTGAGTCTGATAGTTCTCATCTTGTCATGTTGGTAAAAAAGCGTTTAAATAATTATTTCAATGATGTTATGTCTAGTACTTATGTGGCATGGTATGATGGCAGAAGCCACAGGATAATACATGATTATGAGCAGATAGTAATGATGTTATTATGGTATAATTGTAAAGTCAATATAGAATACAGTAAGATAGCTATAAAGATATGGATGGAGTCTAAGGGATATGCTCATCTATTACGTGAACGGCCAAGAGTATCAGGAAGTCCTAAATATATAGGGACTACAACAGCATTAGATGTGATTAAGCATCAGGACATATTGATAGGAAGATATATAGATGATTATTATGATAAGATATATATAGAGCCTTTATTATTACAGTTAAGAGACTATGATCAAAGTGATAGAAGAAAATTTGACTTTGTTGTGGCCATGGGATTGACGGAGTTGGCCGATGAGGATATGTATGATAAGAAGGTAGAGAGGGTCAATAAGAGTGCTACAGAGAATATGACATTATTTGGATATTATAGGGATAGGCATGGGAAAAAACGTTATGGAAAGATACCTAATAAAAAGCATTTTGTGTTAAGGCCGGAAGAGAGAGGGATAATAACATATTATGACAAAGATGGAAATCCTCATTATGATGGAGAAAAAGAAGGTTGAGATTATGTTTAACAAATTAGTAATATTATAAAAACAAATAACATGGGAATAATATTAAATCCTGAAAATAACTTTTTGTATAGAAATGAATGGGATATTAATGATTATAGTAGTAATGAAGAGGATAAGAATAAATTGTCAGCAGATAAAAACAGAATAGGAATAGTTAAGGATAATAACCAGGATATTAATAGAATTATAGATCAAATTAAAGCAACTTTTCCTAATGTAATAAATCCAAGAGTGCAATATGGTGAAAACAATCAAATTGCACAAGCAACTACTTTTGTTCCTACTAATAAAAAAAATTATTATAGGGATACAAATATGGTATATATAAATCCTAAATATAATTTTAACCCTGAATCTTATGCTTATGCTGTTCTTAGAAAAGATTCAGTAAATTTTAGAAGGCAAGGAGATGAATTTATTAATGCCTTGAAGAAAAAATCTGATAACTTTAATAATGTAAAAACACCATTTGATGCCTATCGTGTTTTAAGTATCATGAAAGAAAATGAGAATCAACTTGCAAACGAATATTTTAATAAAGATAGGAATTCATTAGAAACAATATATAATAGTGATGTTTTTAGAAATAAATATGGGCAATTATTAAGATATATGTATAATAATGATAATTACAGGAAAGAATCTTTTAATGAATATAATCAAGGCAATAACAAACATATGGATTTATATAAATATTTTGTTGACATATATGTACCAAAAAAATTATCACAGATGTCAACACAGGAAAAGATTGAAGATAAAAATATTAGGAATTATTTGAGTGATAGATTTGGAAGGACATATAAGTATTAATTAAAAATAAAAGGATATGTATTACAACAAAATTAATGTAGAAAAGACAAGGCTTTTGCCGGGAAAATGTTTAGTTTCAATAGAGTTAATTGAAATGAAAAAAAATGGAATTATTTCCGGAACATTAAATGATTTTGCAATAGAAAGAGACAGGGTAAATCATTATGTAGGCAGAATAATTAAAAAGTCTGATAATATTAAATCAGTAAAGTTAGATGACATAGTTATTTTTTCACAATATGCAGGACAGCATATATATGCAGAAAGTAAAAAGATGATAAAGCTTGTAGATGAAGATAATTTGTTATTAAGAAAATACAGTAAAAAATTTGACATTAAGCCAAAAGGATTTAAGGCATTATTGAACAATGTGTATTTTGAATATATTAAAGAGAATGTAGAGAAGACAAAGTCTGGTCTTATTTTACCAAAAGGGTTAGAGAAAAATGATAGTGATAGGCCAAATTATCAGACATTAGATCTTTTAAAAGCTTATGTATTATCTGTAGGAGAGAAAGTAAAAAATGTTAAAACCGGAGACACTATTTTTGTTATTGAAGGATACCAAAATCCCATTTATGAACTTGCACATAATGGTAATGAATATGCTACAGTAATGGAACATAATATTGGATTTATATTAGAAAAATAAATGAATAAAAAAGAGATACAAGATAGTATAGATACTTATATCAATAAGTTATATTTTGACAAATCTAAATATGCTAAGGCACGTAAATATTATAATATGCAGCGTGACAATTCTGATTATGCATATTTAGAAGACAATTATGGTATAGGTAATCCTTTTGATATACAGTTTTCTTCATTATTGAGGTTACGTATAGATATTCTTGTAGGTCTTTTTATGTCTCAGGAATTAGATTTTGTCGTAGATACGATTGATCCTAAAGTAAGAAAAAAAGAGCAGCATCATATAAATAAGTTAAAAGAAAAAGCTATTGATGTATTTATTGATAAGATGATAAGTTCTAAATCTCCAATATCATATGAAGAATCATTAAAGATGTATGATGAGGTCCAGCGTGATTATGTTAATGATGAGAATATTGCTATTTTTAGGAAGCAAGCACAGCATATAGTGAAATATTATACTAAAAATAGCATGTATGATTTTTATAGTAAGGTAGAGAAGATGGCATTAGATATGTTTCTTACCGGGGAATATATTTACCGTATGTTACCGGTAAAAAAAGGAAGACATCCAGACATTATAAATGTATTACCGGAAAGAACATTTTTTAGAGTAGTAAATGGAGATAATGATATTCAGACATCTGATGCCGTTGTTAATGTAAGATATTTAACGAAAAGGCAAGTTCTTAATGATTTAGGGATGTATATGACAGCATCACAGAAAAAAGAATTTATAAAAAATAATAATATTGTTACTGAAGATGGGGGATTAAATTATTATGCTGCCTTAGAAGGAATAAACCATTTAGATAGAGAGTTATATAATAATGGAGAAGATTATGACGAAGATTATTATGCCAATGATACTTTCTATTATGATAATAATCCTCATCTTGATGATGTTGTAAAAGTATATCATGTAGAATTTAAGCATGTAGAGAATTTAACTGATTTTGAAGACAATGATAATATTTTCAGGCAATTAGGTTTAATAAAGGGGAAAAAGAAAAAAAAATTAGTAGAAATATTATATGAGGGATATAGAATAGGTGGTGAGTATTATATTGGCACCAGACGTGTTGATGAGGCAGAGCGTAATCCTCTTGATGAAGATAAAGTATTATTTTCTTATAGAGGTATAAGCTTTAATAGTCCTCGTAAGCCACCCACAGGGAAGGGATATGGTCTTATTGACTATCAGGACATGAAAGATATTCTTATCTATATAAGAAATAATCTTATTGCTAATTCTGGTTCTAATGGGTCAAGGGTTAATTTTGCTGCTATACCAGCTTTTATGGGAGAAGAGCCTTTTGAAAGAATAAAAACTTTTCTGGCATATAAAAAACAAGGTATAGAAGCTTATGATACTTCTCAGAAAGGGTCAGAAGGATTTCAGCATTATGGTGATTTCTCTGCCATGATAGATGGTCCTGCTTTACAGGCAATAGATTATACTATTTCTACGGTAGATAATTTTGCTGATGAGATATGTGGTATCTCACCACAGATGAGAGGACAGATAGAACAGCGTGTAGCTGTAAATAATGTAAAGACGGGGATACGTATGGTATCTTATGCTAACAAGAGAATATATCATGCTTTAGATTCCGGTATAGGATGGGCATTGATGAGTCTTGTAGGACGGACACAATATGCTTTTTCTGAAGGATTTTCTGGGACATATAGAGAAGCAGATAAAGAAGTATATTTTACCATTAATAAAGAATCATATATAGCTTTAAAGATTACTGTTGGAGTAATAAGGAAAGAAGTTGATGAGGTTAAGAGACAAGAGATAAAACAATTATTAACGACATTTGCTTCTAATGGTTTAGCAACACCGGAAAGCTTGATAGACTCTGTAGATACTAATTCTATACAAGACTTAAAGATTATTTTAAATAAAGGTATTAAAGAGCAGAAAGAAAAGAATGATGCTTTGATGCAAATGAAGCAGCAGTTAGAACAGATAAATAATGCTTATAAAGAACTTAAAAATGCTTTTGATAAACAACAGGCTCAGCTACAAAAGATAAGTGAAGAAGAGAATAAGAGAAAGTGGGAAGAGTTTGAGTTGAAGAAAAAAGAGATAGAGAATAATATCCTTATGAAAAAGAAAGAAGAAGAGTTAAAGGAGAAAGAGTTAGATGCTGTAAATAAGAGGACAGAGTTAGAGAAGTATCAGGTAGATGTATCACGTGGCAGGGCAACAGAAGTAAAAAATTTAAAAATTTAAAATAAAATATTATGGCATGTCAATTACCAGTTTGGTTTCCAGCAGACTTATCATCGTGGGATGATTGTGATGAAAATGGTGGATGTCAATGTAATGATTTACGATTTAATGCTAAGACAGTAATAAGTAAAGCTGTTTATGGCATATTAGCTGATAGTGGTTATTTAGAAAGTACTACGGGATATTCTAAGCAATATATGTTACAGATGGCTTATGATGAAAAACAGAATAAATTGATTATGAGTGATTTGCATAGTCAGACAGATCCACCTGATGATAGTTCATATGACACAATTGCTGATTTAACACATAAAAAATTATTAATCTTAACATACCTTGGTTTTGATAAATATAATGCTCGTTTTGTTGAACAGGTGTTGATGTATGGAAAGCATAATGATGATGGTAATGGTAATGCTAAATGGTGTTATTCTCCGGGGACATTTGATTGCCTTTATCATCATGCAGATAATTGTAATACAGAAGTAACAGATTTTACTAATGTTACATTTTTTCTTACTTATCAAGCCGGTTCAAGCAGTTATTTTACTTCTGAGGTTACATATCCTATAGAATATATTAATGCTATCAATATGGAAGATGGAAAACCTTTTATTGATGGTGTATATAAAAGTTATTATTTTAAAATATATACTTTTAATGATATTATTAATGGCTTACCACTTGTATTTGGCGGTAGTATTCCATCAGGAACATGGTTTGAGATAGACTGGTTAGATAGCAATAATGAGACTGTATATTTTTATGGATATTTAAAATTTCCTATTAGCTTATCATCATCAGGTCCCGGACAATTGACAGTAACAGATGTAAGTACTGGAGATATATATAATTATGATTTTAATGTATATCCATTATATCAGGTCTATGAGAATCTTGTTAATGATTTATTTAATGAGCTAACAGCAAGATATGCTTTGCAGCATTATCATGAGTTACCTAATTCACATACATTAGATGTCCGTTTTAATTCTCATGTTGCAGAGGAAGCACATTTAGTTACTTGGACATTAAGGGAAGATGTTGTTGATAGTATTAATGACTGTGAGATACCATGTGAACGTTTTTCTTTTGATACATGGGTAGCTCTTATGCAGAAGAAGATGTCGGCAAAGGATTTCTTCTGTAAGGATAATCTTACTGAGGCATCGAGAATATTATTTACTACTAGAGAAAGATGTAAAAACTGCGGAAAATGATAGCACCATTATTCACATCATATAGAGACTTATGGCTTCATATTATGAAGGGGAAAGAAGTGTTGAGTAAATTAAATTTACGTATAAGTAATAATGTTATGTTTTTAGGGTGGGAAGATGATAGTATTAGAAAGATGTATAATTACTCAACAAAGTTATATGTTATAATATATACTTTGGAAGATCTTATTTATGATAATCCTTTATTTTGTTATACAGATGTTCTTAATGATAATTTAGATACTAATTTAGAGATAGGCTCATCTGTTTACAATAAATGGATAAACAGATTTTCTGATCTATATGCATGTTTAAAAGTTACTATAGACAGGGCAGAAAGACAATTTAGAACCGAAAATAGTATAGAACAATTAGATGTAATATGTCAGGGAACAACAATAGATCAGACAAGTGATTATGACCCTCATAGAGGAGATTATGATTTAACTGATTATAATGATGATTACTATAAATAAAAACATTAAAAATAAAAAGATATGGCACAAAATTATAAACAAATATTAACAGATTACGTAAATTCGCATATTTATTCTCCTGCAAATAATACTATTACTGGGAATATACATAATACAGCATTAATAAATCTTATTGACAGTGTAGTATGGTATAATGAAAGAAGGACAGAGAAAATATTTCCGGAACATGTCTCCGGGCTTTATACAAGTTTTAATAGTGGTCTTTCAGTAAGAACCATAGGAATATTGAATGCTGATTTATCATCAAATCCTGCTGTTTCAGCACAGCAAGATGATATTTTTATTGTTGATTCACCAGGACCTATATGGAATCCTCATCCTGATTGGAATAGAGATAAAGACTGGATAGTATATGATAGCACAAATAAGGTATTAAGAATATATGATCATAGAAAAGATGTTGGTTCAAAGTGGACAGAGATAGGTGTGCCATTTCATATTAATCATAATCAGACAAATACTTTACAAGGTGGTAATCAAAGTCTTGATCAGTTTTATCATTTAGATGAAGAAGCATATAATTTTATTTTAAGTATAGTTAACTCATATATTGTAAATCCTGCTATTTATTCAGAGAGGATTCTTAGTAGTTCATCTGATATTTCTTATATTATTGCCAATGATCAATATTTTTTAGTTCCAGAAACATCACAAGCTGGTGAGCAGATAAGATATGGACTATATGTTTCTTCAGGGTATCCTACTACTCCTACATTGACATTAGATTCTACATATGTAGATAAGAATTATGTTATCCTTGATAAAGACTCACAGAAATTATTTATGTATTCTTTAGTAGAGAATAAATGGATTAACTTAGGATATTATATTGATAAAATACATAATCATTTATTAGGATTACAAGGTGGTCTTCCTGGAGAATATAATCATCTTACCAATGCACAATTGGGAAAGTTAGATGCATTATATAATTATTATCTATTTAATCTTAGTTATACAGTAAAAAATGTTTTACCTAATACATTAGATACTTCTTATATAACTGCTAATGGACAATATTTTTTAGTTGGTTCTGGACAAGAATATGATTTATATGTTTCTATGGGGTATCCTAATTCACCATCATATTCACTTATTAATTTTACATCTGACATTAAGTCTTATCTTGTTTATGCTTTAGATACAAAGAAACAATATTTTTGGAATCATGAGACAGGTAAATTTATTGATGCCGGGAAATTTATTGCATTTAACCATAACCATGCTCAAAATTTACAAGGTGGTTCTCCTGGAGAGTATTATCATATCACAGAGTCACAGTATAATAATTTATCTAATATATTAATACCATTAGTATATTCTGAAACATTATATGTAGATTCCAGTAATGGAGATGATGTCAATGGAGATGGGAGTGAGATAAATCCATATAGAACACTTTATGGTGCCTTAAAAGAATCAAAAGGATTAAATTTAACATTTATATTAAAAGATGGTGCAGTAAGTTATTATGTTGATGATGATTTTGTTCATGAGTTACAGAAAAGAACTATTCGGTCAATAAAATTTTTAAATTATTCTGATGTCCCATCAGGGACAGATATGGTAACTATAAATGGAGTATCTTCATTTATAGGTTCATATGATGCAACATATTCTGGTAATATAAGACAAGGAGAATATTACATTATTAAAGGTGAAGAAAAATTTATGTTGAAGTCTTATGAGACTATTTATAATACATCCGGATTAAATTCAAATGTTTTAGTACTTCAAAAAGAAGACACTTTTTCAACGGATCCTTATCAAATATATATTATAGATAAGAAAATTAAGTTTAATGCTACTTTGAATACTTATTTGCCTAATTTAGATATTTCATTTGATAATATATATGTTACAGGAAATAATAATATATTTGATTATTTGAAAAATACAAGAGTGTCTTTTAAAGATAGTTATATTTATTTATCAAATCTTGCAGATGATAATGATGGATTTCCTATAGAGTGCAGTTTTGATAATTGTGTAAATAAGCTTGGTGCTGTTATTTTTAAAAATACAGTATCATATTCATCATTATATTTTATAACTACTAAATTAGAGATAAAAACTTCATCTTTTTATGGTGATGATATAGCATTTGATGGTGGATACATTAAAGGGCATGATAATAATTCAAGACTATATGTTAAAGGAAATTTATTAATGGGTGGTGGTGCCTATTTTGATATAACAAATCCATTAGGAGTATATGTTGAAGAAAATAGCAAACAGATTTATTTTTCTCAAAAAGGTAGTTCAGATGTTTATATTTTTAGAGGCTTTGAGGCTCATGTATCAGATATAGATTTTGTTTTATTACGTGATAAAATTGATTTTTCTAATGCTAGTAAATTTTATTTAACAGACATTATTAATTATATTAATTTCCCATATTCAGAGAAAAATAATATTAATGTTATATTCGCAAATAATTTATTAAATTTATATAAACAAGTAGAAGAATTTAATTTTATTATTCCTGCTGGTGCAGTGATAGATGTAAAACTATTTAAAACTAGTTTTCTAAATAGTTGTTTTTTAGATATTAGCACAGAACAATATGATAGTGCTAATGCTGTTCAAACATCTAAAATTGAAAATAATGTAGTAATAAATAATGGTGGAACAATTGAGAGTACAGCGATTACCAAGCAAACAAATACTCTTCCTCAAATGTCTATATCATACAGTATAAGCAATAATATTGCTATTGCTTCAATAACAAATAATAGTGCAACAGATGATTTATATATATCTGGAATAATAAGAAGAAATGCTATTAGGAATTATCACTCATTACCTATAAGTGATATGATTTATTAATGAAATTATTTTTTACCTGTATGGCCAAAGCCACCATCTCCACGTTTAGTATTTGATAGTTTATCTACAGATGTTAAAGTTACTTGTTTAATTTTATTAATAACCATCTGTGCTATACGTTCACTATTACGTATCTCAAAATTTTCATTAGATAAGTTTATTAAAATCACTTTTATTTCACCACGGTAATCAGCATCTATTGTTCCAGGAGTATTTAATACTGTTATCCCATGTTTAAAAGCTAATCCGCTACGAGGTCTTATCTGTGCTTCATATCCTGTTGGTAATTCAATAAATAATCCTGTAGGGATAATTTCTCTTTGTAATGGTTTTAATATAACAGGAGACTCTAAATTTGCACGTATATCCATTCCTGCTGAATTAACAGTTTCATAAACGGGAAGGCTGTTGTTTGATTTATTGATAACTTTAACTTTCATTTAGGATAAATTTTTATGAGACAAATATACATATAAAAAATGATTTGAGTAAAAAAATTAAAAAAAATTTTTGTATTATATTTTTTTATTATCTTTGTAAGATAATTAATAAATAAAATATTATGGGAGATAATAAAAACAATGGAATTGATTCTTTACACAAATCTACTGAAGGAAATGGTAGTCATAAAAATGAACCACAGTTAAATAGTGATGCTATCATATTAAAAAATGTAGTAAAAGAGGCTGGATTAGATGTAGATAAAATTAATATTGGTGGTGAAGTTAAGCCTTTTGATGAGCTTACAGATGAACAGAAATACAATATTACCAGAGAAGTGATAAATAGCCAAATAGAATCTTCTGCTCAGCTTCCGGAACCATTAATGAAGGCTGCTGAAATAATTCAAAAAGAAGGAATGCCCATAGAAGATGTTATTGAAAAGAAAGCAGCTGAGATTATTGAAACTAAAGAAAATGCTGATGGCATTAATGTTGATTTTATTAAGAATCTAAATGATGAAGATGCTTATCTTTTATATTTAAAAGACAAATATAAAGATAAAAGTGAAGAAGAAATTGTTAATTTATACAATGAGGCTAAGGAATTAAGTTCATTTGAAGATGATAGCAAAAAAGCTAAAGAAGTATTATTAGAAAAATATGAGTTAATACAAGATGAAGCTAAAAGTAAATTACGTAAACAATGGGAAGAAAAGCTTGAAGAAGAAAGACATTATATTGTCAATGATGTTTTAAGTAAGGTTCCTAATATTGGGGTATTAAAGTTATTTGAGAATGATTATAATGATACTTTTGAAGATATTTTAGAGGTTGATGAAGATGGGGCAAGTAGATTTTTTAAAGAGATTAATAGCTCTCCGGAAAATCTTTTTAAGGCAGCGTGGCTATATAAAAATGGTGAAACAGAGATAGGTAAATTAAAAGATTATTATGAGCAAAGAATAAGTGCTTTAGAAGAGGAGTTGAAAGCTAATAAAGGTAATGCTGTACATGTTCCTGATAATAAAAAGTCAGATGTGAAAATGAATAAAGATAAAAAAGATGGTAAAGATAAAAATGATAATAAAGTGAATGGAATAGATTCTTTATACGGATAATAAAAAGATAAATAAATTTTTTCTTAAAAAAGGTAGTCATTTTTTTTGGCTGCCTTTTTTTATTGTTTGAAAAAAAAATAGTAATATTAAAAAAAACAAACTACTATGAGAATACTTAGTCAATCAATAAACCTCAATAATAATGGTAATACTTTTACCGAAAAACATTTAGGAGAATATCTGGGGGAAAAACCGGAGAGGTTAGGTTTAATGGCATCAATGCGACCAGATTTAACATTTACTCTTTTAACAGAGTCCTTACGTAATACTGTAATGGGGAACAAATTAAAGAAAGGGACTTATAAAGGTATTCATAAGATGGCCTTTGAATGGCAAATTAAAATGAATAAAATCAAACGTGTTCCTTTTGCTCAAAATGCAGTGATTTCTTCTACTAACTTAGGAGCTTATTCAGAGGAATTTTCTGTATTTACTCCTTATAAATATTACAATAAGGGAGATACATTTGCATTAGAGAATAAACAACTTCTTTTTGTTACTAAGGTTCCTACAATGCTTGGTAGTAACTTATGGGAAGTAAAAGTAAAACTCGTTGCACAGCATCCAACAGACACAGTAGATGTTAATTACCTTAGCCAAGGTAAGATGACTTTATATCGTTCTAACTTCTGGCCGGAATTATCTCGTGAAGGATACAACCGTATGACCTATGATTACGAATGGCATCGTAATTATATGGGATTACATAAACATGGTGCTACGATGTCTCAGAGATTTTCTAATAACAAAACATATTATATCAATGATGCTGATAGAGTTCAGATAGAAGCTTTTGAGATTGAAAAAGAAATTATGAACCAATTCCTTGAAACCCGTGAAGGAAATATCGCTTATCAAGAATCCAACTTTGATGAATATGGTCGTTGCCAGTTACAAGATGAAAATGGCCAAGATATTCCTATGGGTGATGGTGTTATTCCACAAGCAAAACGTTATGCGAACCTTTTCAGCTATAATACTTTTGATACTTCTTATCTTGACATGATGATTCAATCAGCCACAGCAAAGTCAACAAAGATTACCGGAAACAAATATGTCTTTGCTTGTAATACAAGAATGTATCATCAGTTTGGTTCTGCTATGAAACAAGATAACATCTTGTCTAATTTCGGTGCATGGTTCTTTAGTAAAAATGCTAAAGATCCTAACGGATTAGTTAATGTAGGTGCTAACTTTAATACTTATTCATATCAGGGTAATGAAATTTCTTTAATGCCTTCTATGGCACTTAATGTAGAATACCCGGATCAAGGATATGGTATTTTGATTGGTATGGATCCTGACATGGAAAGTGGCAAACCTGCCATGGAGATGTTTACACAGGAAGGTGCTGAATATTTGACAGGGAACTTAATTGGTATGGGTGGTAAAGATGGACATTCCTCAGGAGAGATTTACACACCTGTTACAGGAACAGAATATTATGTAATGGGATATTCCGGTGTTGCTTTATATAATCCATATAACACAGCTATTATTCAAGAAAATTAGAATTTAGTTAAACAATAGGTCATAGAAAAAAGGTGGAGTTTTTAATTCCACCTTTTTTATTGTGAGTAGTTTCTGTTTTTACATATCAAATTCTAATCGTATCTTTCGTATTGAGTTATCGGAAGTTAATTTCTCAATATCTTTTTCTTGTAGTGTATAGAAGATTGTCCATTCATCTTTATTATAGTCATAGTATTGAATTTGATATTTTGCTTTCTTTTTCACAGCTTCTTTTAATATTTCCTCCATTGATAATTCTTTTGATGGATATACAATGTTTACTTTAGGTTTATCTTTCATTTTTATTTATTTAAAGATTTATATATTTACTTGCATTTTTCTGATTGTATGTGATTGGTACTTTTTTATACAATCTAATGATGTCTCATCTGTTAATTTTAGACAAATATTTTTCCAGACTGGAATGTTTTCTTTCCTAGTCTATCATCGACATCTTTTTTCAACATCTGTAAAATATCATTATTTTTTTCTTGCTGTAAGAATACAATAGATTGTATCTCATCATTTCCTAATAAATGTTCTTGGTATTTATAGATATTATTTTGTTTAATAATAACACCAGTATCTAAAGCTTTATAAAAGAGGAGTTGTATTGTTGTATGTGTGTTTTCATAAGCAGAAATAACTTTTTCCGGATTTTTTTCTGCTACATCCAATAAATAATTTAATTGTTCTTCCGGAGAATTATTTTCCATGTTAATATTTCCGATAAGTCTTATTCTATTTTGATAATTTTTTATTGAATCACCATAAATATATTCTTCTGCTTTATGACGTAATTTTTTCTTATTGATAGTTTCTTTGGCTTGGACAATGGGAACATCAATATAAAATAATGCTGTTTTTGACTGATTAGCCTTTTTTTCTGATGTCTCAATAAAGTCTATATAATATTTTACGAAGTTCCAATAGCTCATATCAACATCATTATTAACATCAAACTCTTTTCCGTCTTCAATAGTTATCTTTGTTTTTAATGGGTCAATATTAAAGACTACTTGATTTGAAGCTCTATTAATTTTTTTTGTTAAACCATAATAGCCACCACGGCCATCTTTAATAGGAGATACTACAAGTTTTTGGTCTGATTTTGGATTTTTAGCCTTTAAGATGATTTTATTACCATACTCACCTTTTTCTAACAAATTATAGAAAGTTTTTCTTTTTTCAAATATTTCTAAGTTCATAGTAGATATTTTTAAGTTTTTTAATAATGCAAATATATAATTAATTTTAATTACAAATATAAAAATGAAAAAAAATTTGTTATTTAGTAATATTATAAAAAGCTATGACTGTAAGGGAAGCATATATTAATACTTTACGATTATTAAAAAAACATAAGGCTCCGGCTTTTTATGTAGAGGATTTTGTTTATTTATTTTATAATGCACAAGTAAATAAATTTTCATTCTTAAAGGGACTTTATGAAAGAAATCAACAGCTTTCTGATGATTTACAGCCATTATTAGGACATGTTCTTTTTGATTTATCTTTAGATATTCCTTATCCTGTAAACTTATTTTATCCTGATGGTAGTCCTTATATTTCTTTTATCACAGCATATCCATCAGGAATAAATCCAACAATTAATGTTTATCCGGATCTTAATGGAACTTTACAATACCAAGAATATAGGAATGATTATTATATAAATTGGACTGGAATTCCAGTAGGGACAGTTACAGATAATTATGAGGTGTCATTAATTGGTAATGGAAATACTTTTGATACAATGATTTTTGGTGATATAAATGAAGGAATTTATTTAAAGATTAAAAATAATATATCTTCAGCTATAAATTATGTTAGAGACTATCGTTATGGTGGTAATACGATGGCATTAAAATATGGATTTGATTTAGGATTTAATATGTCGGGAAGAACATTAGGAATAACAAAAGACAAGCCATTATATTTTATTTGGGATAAAGATAGAGAGATGTGGAATAGAGTAATGATGGAATCATATCAAAGGATAAATGATAATACAGTATCTATATATGCACCACCGGAATATTGGTATCTTTTAGATATAACAACACATACAGATGTAAGAAAAAGTATTTTATGTGAGAATTATTTCTCAAAATCATATTCATGTAAAAGACTTACTAGTGATACATATAATGGCAGAAGAAACAATATTTATTTGGATACATATTATAGTCAACCTTATTTTAAGGAGATGTTTGATAAGAATGTTGTTTATCCGAAGTTTGAGATAGAATATTGTAATCCAAAAGAAAAAGATTTGGTAATATTAAAAAAAGTTGAAGTTCTTTATCTTCGTGAACCACGAAAGTATTATATAGATGATAGTGATTTAGAAGGTGAAGACAAGACTGAAGTTCTTCCATATCCTGAGACATTATGTAAAGAGTTGGTTGATAGTACCGTTAAACTTGTATTAGAATCAGACATGGATGAGAGGTTGCAAACACAGCCGGCTGTTAATGAAACGGTGATAGGAAGAATGGATGGCGTTCAACGAAAATAGTTATTAATTTAAAAAACAAATATTATGTTTACAACAGGTATTCAAGATTTCGTCATTAATAGACGTTCAGACTTGCAGTTATTAAATTCTGATACAGAATTATATATTGAAGGTGTTGGTAGATTCTCTCTTGCCAATATCTCTCGAATGTTGATTCTCGGTTCAAGTCCGGTAGTAAATGAAGAAGACAAAATCACCATTAGTGGTGTTACAAGTTCTCCATTAGCATTAGGAGATGTTTTAACGGCAGCCATTAAATTTAGATCAGTAAAAGATTCTGATTTTGATGCAGGCACAATGCAAAACTATTATTTAAAACCTTTGGTTTTTCAATTTGTAGCAACAACAACTCCATTATCAAATAATAGTGTTGCATCAGATTTTGCAGCAGCATTAACTAATGTTCTTTCACAGACAGATGGTACAAGTTATTTTATTGATTCAGCATTAGCTACAGGTGCAGATATTGATGTTACATTTAGTACATGGTTCCGTTATATTGATAGTGTAGTTATCAATGGTCCAGGTGGTGTTGATTATGGCATTGAAGGAGCAGTTACTCGTACTACAGTAGGACAAGAAGGACATGGTTTACCGGAAATTCTTCATGAACGTATTAAGAGCTTAAATGCTGCCAATAACGATCCATTATACAAACCCACAACCCATGTTATTGATACAGCCACATATACAGAATTAGTATTTGATTATGATTATACTTCTCCTTCTGTTGGCTTACAATCACAGATTAATGGGCTGGAAAATGATCGTTCTCGTTTCTCAATATTTATTAATGAGGACATTATTGATGATGATGGTAGCGATTTAACATTATTTCCATTATATGCTCCTGGAACTGCTCCAACTTTATATAGTTTAATGGCAAGTATCTTAACGGTAGTTCCTGGTACACCAGCATTGTGGAGTGATCCTTTATTAAATACTTATTTAGATAATGCTTCTCAAACAGGTTCTTTAATTCAGGTTACAAACTCATAAGATTAATAATCTTCTTTTATCTTCATTGTGTGGAAGGGCTACATCAAGGATGTATGCCCTTCTTTTTTTATATTTACTTTGTAATTTTGTAATATTATAAAAAGATTGTTATGACTAATAAAGAGCTTGTATCTTCCATAAGGAATCATATTAATGATGGCTTAAAGGGTGCCATACCGGATGTATCGTATTCTGCAAGACAGCTAAGAGATGAAGCTTTTCTGATGAGAAACAGATTAATCTTTGAGACTAATGCTAAAATAAAGTTAGATATAAATTTTTTTTTTAATACCATAGATTCTATTCCTATAGAGGAAATGGATATGAGTACTAGCCCTATAATAAAATCAGGGATATGTAGAAGTTATATTAAGATACCTAAATTATTTTTTATTAGCAGAGTAAATCCTGTAGAATATATAGGTATTGGCCCGGTATCTAAAAATAAATCATTTACGATTTATCTTGATTATAGCTATAAGACTCATGGAAGTAGGTTTTTAACAAGTAGAAAGCCTTATGTCTTTATAGACACTTCTATTACTACAAAAAATTATATTATAGCATATTTATTCAATATTGATAGATTTAAGGATTTACGGTATCTTTCTGTCAGGGCTATCTTTGAAAATCCTTTTAGTATAAGTAATGATGAAGATTGTTGCACAGATATGGAAGATGTAGAATTTCCTGCTCCAGGATGGATGCAGGATATGATAATAGAAAAGCTTTCATGGCAATATGTCAATCAATATAGAAAATTAAATATTCCGGATTATACAATTACCAATACTGATTTAAAAGGTTAAACTATGGAAAACAATAGTAAATACCCAAAATATAGCTTTGAATTTGCAAGGGCAATGATGATAAATCAGTGGCCAATGATAAAAATTCAGGAAGATGATTTTATTGAGCAGGCATATTATATATGGAAACAGATAGGAAATTATTATTCAAATGCCCATATATATACTGCCAAGGTAACTCCGGATAATAAGTTGGATCTTCCCGGAAATGTTGATAGTATTAAACAGGTAACATTTCCTAAATATCTTTATAATATAAACCTTAATAATATAATGATATTTTCCGGTGGAAGTTTATTAACAAATAGAGATATTTTAGATAAATGGGATAGTTACAGGGTAGATTCATCTATAACATCAAAATACGGACAAAATATTACCTTTAGGCAAGAAGATGGATATTTAACCTTTGATCAAGGAGACTTTAAAAATTTATATGTTTCTGTGCTTTATGATGGGCTTATCGTTGATGAAGATTGCATGCCTAAGATATTTTTTAAAGAGGTATTGGCAATAGCTAATAATGTTGCTTTTAACAAAGCACAGTCCATGATTGCCATGGGGGATCCTTCTTTTGCTCAGTTAATAAGTTTAATGATGAAAGAATCAGACAGAAGTATGGCTGCTGCCAGAGTAGCAGAAGGATATACTGCTAATCAATGGGATCAGATATTAGACATAAGGACATCTTATGATAGAAAACACTATAATAGAAATTTTAAAAAGTTATTATGATAAAACTATATTTGCCTAAATATAAGTATTTAAATGATTTTGCACCTATAAGGTATTATTTAAAGATGAGGAAGAGATTTGAGAATATATCTTTTAAGAGATTTTATACAGCAAGGAATAAACATGAGCTACAGAATAGGATATTTAGAGATTTTATGGAGATGGCTGTTGATGAAGTATTGAAAGGGAATTTAGTATATCTTACTTCTAAAAAGAAGGCAAGTATATATTTATCGGAAAAGACAGGGAGAGATATTAATAGAACGGTATTACAGGAAATGTTGTTAGGAGATAATATGCCATATATTACTTTGGATACAGGAAAGCACAGGAAAGATAATAAAAGATATATCATCTTTATAGATAAAAAAAGGTTTTCAGAATTAGAAAAAGAATATAATAAAGGGGATATGAAGATAACTAGATTATGGCAGTAGTATTTCAATCAGAGATAATAAAGAGGTTACAAAAAAGATATTATACTTTTACCAGTAATAGTATAAGGTTGATGTTAGATTCTTATATGAGTCGTATGATAAAAGAGTTAAGTAAGGATGAGCATATTTTTGTTAATGGAAGGACAAGAGGAGGGAGATGGAATGGGTTTATTATTATGGAAGATATTAGAGGGAATAGATATATTAGTAAAATGATAGATAGAAAACGGAAAAAAGGTATTCGTAAAAGAGTAAATAAATTTAGACATGCCAAAAAAGAAAGTTCAAAATAGTTTTGAAAGTGGTTTATTAAGTGATGCTTCTGCATTAGTAAGTTCTAAGAACACTTATAGTGATGCAGAGAATATAGAGATTATCTCTAAGGAAGGAGATAATTATATCCTTAAAAATATTAAAGGTAATAAGTTAAAAGCCTTTATACCTAAAAATCATATTCCAAGAGCTATAAAGTCATATAATGGCATAGCTTATATTGTCTCTAGTGCTTATGATGATGATGGTAATTATGTATATACAGAGATAGGCACCTATCCTTCTCCTGTATGGAATGATATTTTGCCTATGCAGACACCTATTGATGTTAATGATTTAAAGTTACCAGATAATATTGTTGAAGAAGATTATTATATATGTAATAATAATGTAACATCATATATTAATAATGAAGATATAGAACAGGTTGCAGCAATAGTTTTTCCTACTGCAAAAGCATTTGATGGAAATATAAATATATATTATTATAATTTTTCAATATTTGATGTTAAGGCATTTTATAATATTAGTACAAGTGTACATCGTTGGGAACATGTAAATGGAAGTGAGATTAGTGATTCTGTAGATGTAGAACTAGAAGGTGTTAGAGGTTATGTTGTTTTATTTGATCTTACAAATTCAGGATTCTCAAGTATAGATAATAATAATAATTTAGAGAACTTATATCTTGATGTAGAACATGTATTTTATAAAACTGATGATGAAAATAATATTGGTAGTGAGCCAAGACCTATATTTGGAGCATATAATTTGAGATTAAAAAAAGTAACTAATGAGAAATTAAGAAATTTTGTTAGTCTCTGGCAAGATGCCCCCAACCCAACTTTTAAGAGTAGTGTATGTGAACAGATAGATAGTGGAAAAGATTTTTACTATGTATATTTCAATAATGATGGATCAAATTCTCCAATAAATAGTAAGATAGTAATTTATCCATATGGTAATCATACCTATGGAAGATATAATGGGACATTATGGAAAAATAATCCAAGGTTAATTCATAAGGCATTATTTACTGTTGGAGATTGGTTGACACCATATTCTTCAGACTTATATGATGAGATGGCAGATAGTACTAATACTACTACATATGCTTGGTTACAACATTATAGTGATACAGATTATGGTGGTGATGGTTTACATAGAGAGATAATATTAAAGTTTAAGTCATTTAGTGGTAAGATTAATTTTGATGATATAAAGATTTATGCAGCAGGATTTATTACATTACATAAGGATGGGCATGCATCTACAAAGGAATTAAGAGTTATACCTCCTTATGCTCTTTCTGACAATAGTCCATCTTTTGGTAATTTATGTGTATGGCAAAAAAGTTACGTTGATAATACTAATTCATCTATACATCCTAAAGAATTACAACCTATAGCATATAAAGCCGATAATCAATCTGTATTATTTAAATGTTGTAATGGTAGTGAACCATTAGTATTATATCAAAAAGAAAAATTAAATATTGAAGGTTATACCTTACAGGCATGTGGGACTAATCAGAATCAAAATCAGAATCAAGAGATAACTATAGATGTCCCCATACAATTAACTGAAGAGGGTTATGTATCGACTCCGACAAATTATGTTATTGTTACAGATGCAGATAGTAGTAGTAGTACTCATTATGATAAATTTGGTTCGATGTTACTTAATAATCCTCCAGGTATAACAACAAATTTATATTTTAGTTCAGATAATGATAAAGTTGGTTTAATTGAGGTTACAGGTATTCAATCAGATATTCCTGACTATCTTGAATTATATCATTTTATTTATAATCATGGTAATGTAACAGCTGTAACTAATTTATCAAAAGATATTATCCATGGTAATAATGAAAATGCAAAAAAATATTTAAAAACATATGATAATAATCATGTTCCGAATGGACAAGTCAATGGAGAGCATTTTATGAGAAATGGATATTGGATTAATAGTGGAGATATTTCGGAATATATTGATTCTATATATAATAATTATCTTGTAACAGTTTTTTCAGAGACAGCAAAATCACATCATAATTTAGCATTTTGGATACATACTTATGTCAGTAATGCAAAAAAGAATTATTTATTAGCAAATTATAATATTGAAGATAATCAGTTGTCAATAAATGGAATTAGAGGTACAAATAATCAAGATATAAATGATGAGATAAGTATATTAGTATATGATTGTGGTAGTTGTAATCCTGATACAGATATAAGTGGATTTTCATATAGACATTGTATTGATATTGGAGCAAGTTTTGATATAAAAACAACATTTTCTTCTTGTGATTCATCAGTAACACATGTTAATGCTGCTATTAATATATATTTTGATGCATATACTACTCATGATTTTGGGCTTGGTGGTTATTATCCATTTGAAGAAGCAGATTATTTATTTAGTTCACAATATTTATATACAGGTAGTTTTGTAGAACATTATGCTTGGGGTAATTATTATTTAGGGAAAAAGACATTTTTATTTTTAAATATTCCTGTAAATACTGAGATTATTTTACTTACAATAGCATCATCATCGATAGCTAATATAGAGCAGATATATGCCTTTTTTACCGCCGATATAGGATGGATGATTAGTGGTTATTATGTATGTAGAACAAATTGTGAGTCAGTAATAAATGATGCTTATTCACCAATAATAAATTTTACTAATGATGTTACATTATCAGATATAGAGTTATTAGATGAGAGCAATTATAATGATCCATTTAGAACAAAGAGGTTAGTTAAAGATGATATATTAGGATTAGATCTTTTATTACAGCCTAATTATGATAATACTATTAATATGATTATTAGTGATAGAGGGAGGTCAAAAGTTAAACTTATTAATTCTCGTTTTGCTTTTGATGCTTTAAATAAAAGATTTTATATTCCACAGGCCTATGATTATAATGATGATAATATATATTGTGATAGAAATGCTCATAGGATGGAGCTGATACCTCGTTTTGAAAAGCCATTAAAAGTTATTTATGAAGGTAATTTTATTGGTGGTAAGTTAAAGCCGGGGAAATATATTATTTATGCAAGATATATAGATGCAGATAACAATAAGACAGACATATGTGCTAATACCTTACCCATAAGTGTTTTCTTTAAAGATAGTAATAATAACTCAATTGGAATGAGAGAAGATGAGGTAACTAATAGTATGATAAGGTTAAAGCTTTATAATTTTGATAGAGGATTTAAATACATAGAACTTAGTTATGCTTATTCTTCCGGTGATGTAGATATTATTGAGACATATTATGTGTTAAATAAACATATTACTATACCTATAGCAGATTATACTGTAATAAATATTACCGGTGATGAAAATGTTAAGGAATTAAGAGAAGATGAAATTGGAATATATTACAATCATCACGTTGGAATACATAGCATAGGACAAGCAAAGAACAGACTTATCTTTGCCGGAGAAGAATTGATGTCTAATGATGTATATCGAGAGATAAAGAATTTAGCTATTGAGAAATTAAAGATACGGGAGAAATTATTAAGCACTGATGATCCATATTTTTATAAGAAGGAAAAGAATACATATTATGCTACAGGATATTGGCGAGGAGAGACATATCAGCTTGGGGTAGAGCTATTGTTAAAATCCGGTGGTGTCTCACCTGTATTTTTCCCACGAGGATTAGATAATATTAATGGCTCCGGAGATTATTCTGATACACAGGCACTTATTGCTAACAATAGTCAGTTTCTTGGTGCTTTTGGCGAGAATGGGTTAGGGATATATAGGACATCATTAAATCATCCTATCTATGATAAAGATTATGTTTTTGATAGTAATACACAGACAGGAACTTATGAGAATAAACAATTATATATCTTAGCATTATATCTTGAAGGATTACATGATTTTATGAATGATCCTATTGTAAGTAGGATTGCAACAGGTGTTAGGGTAGTTAGAAAAGACAGGATGAAAGATGCTATAGTACAGGGATATATCTCACCAGCATTTTGTGTTCCTATGGGAGTAGGGTTAAAGATAGATACTCCATTGAGGAGAAATGATGATCCAAGTGTTGCTAATTATAGGACAGATTTTATTGATGAGTATGAAAATTATTGGACATTTGATAATGACCTTTTAGATATTCAGGAGATAGGGTATGGAGTTAGTGAAAATGCAGGAGAAAGACAGGTACGTTATTTCGCTGCACCATTTAGTATTATACAGGCATACTATAATCAAGTAAACATAGATTTTGGTGATGGTACACATTTATATAAAGGGTTGGTTGTAAAACCGGATTCAGCAGATCTACTAAAAATTAAAGTAATAAATATACGTATAAAACCACGGGAAGGAGAGAATCATGCAGCATTTATTTCTGCTGACTTTAATGCTGATGCTCCATATTTTGCTGCTAATATGAGAGGAAAGAATATTTATTATTATATATCTGACAGGACTACGGAATGGCATTTTGGTGATGATGCACATGAATATAGTAATACAGAAGATGGAACAGTAAGTAAGAAGGTTGATTTATCAGAAGATAATATTTACAAATTTGTTATAGCACAGGTATCTTCCGGAGTGAAGAATCATTTCTCTATATTGAGTGATTCTACATATTCTTATTTTATTCAGGAAGGGCAAGAATTTGCCGGAGATAAATTCTTTTCAACTAAATTAGATGCTAATACATTAAGTTTTAATTTAACATCGTATGTAGGAATAACAGAAGAACCACAGGATAATGATTCTAATATAGTAGAGAGGTTACGTTCTTATGGAGGACATGATGCTTATGGTATATTATCTAATGTATATAAAAATAAAGGACCTATTGATAATGAGACATGGAAAAAGATATATGCTAATGAAAAGAATATAGAAGGGTTTTATCCTATCACAGAAGTATTACCAATAGGTACTGATTTATCATCATTTTTATCATCATTAAATGAAAGTTATTTAGATGGCACATTATTAGAATCTACTATGACACAACAAATAGGCTGTAATAATGAGGGATTATATTTATTTAATGGTGATTGTTATATTACTCCTACTATGATTAGAACAATATATAAAGTAGGAATAGTAGATGATACTAATAATGAAGAGAATGTCTGGGATTATGTTGGTTCTGTACAAGCACAGCAATATACAGGTAAGGATTTTATTAAGAGTAAAGACCCTAAGAAAAATTCATTTTTTGCTGATGGCACCTATGTATATCTTCAGCGACAGAGGTTAGTAAATAAAGCTTTCTGGGTAGAGGTAGTCCATGAGAGTAATTATAATTTAGGATTACGTTCTTATGAGAAACCACTTACGGCAGAAGAAAATGCACGATGGCAGTCAGTAAGACACTTTATGCCATCTATAAATGATCAGAACAATTATTTCTTATCGCATTATGGTTCTTATCAGTTAGAATCCCATTCATATAATAAAGGATATTCTTATGCTAAGGGAGCTATATTAAACTTTTCTTTTAAAGATTTAGAGAAACTTATTGATAGGTATAATAATACCGTAGAGATAAGTGATATTGCTATTGAAGGAGCATTACAAAATGGATATAGAAAGTTCTATGGATTAAATAGAAAAAATTATGTTACTGATTATGGACCTATAACCAAGGTGGAAACATTTAATGATCTTGCTTATGTTATTCATGAACATGGAGTAGGTGTATTGCCTTTAGCAGAGAAGTATATGACATCAGGAGAAATGGGAGGTATCTTCGTTAATCAAGAGACAGCTTTAGGAGATGATTTATTTATGATTTCTAATAAATATGGTAGTATAAATAAGAACTCTATTATATCTACTTCAATGGGTATTTTTATGTATGATTTTTATAATAATGCCATATATAATATAGCAGGGAAATCTATAAAAGATATTTCAGCATTAAAGATAGATACTTTCTTAAATCAATTTAAAAATACTTATGTTAATTTTGGGGATCAATATATTTTTGATGTTATTGCTAATGTAGATGAATTAAATCATTTAATATATTATAGCTTTGTCATTATTAGCAAAACAAGAGATTATCAAACAGTATGTTTTGATAGTGATGATATTAATAATGGTATTATAGGGAATACACAAGATGATGATGGTTTTTCCGGAGAAGGTGATAATACTTCAAATGGTTCCGGAGAAATTGATGCTAATTATGCATTATCTGATGATGATGGTTTTTCCGGAGAAATAAATGTTGATGAAGAACATCCTTTGTATATTAGGCCTTATCCTACAGCACAGCATATATATGAATTTAGATATAAGATGACATTAGTATATAATATGATGACAGGGAAATGGCGGTCAAGAACAACTTTTTATCCTGCTTTTATCTGGAATGGTCTTGATGCAAGTTATTCTACTAATAATGAATATAATGTTAATAGGATATATAAAGAATTTGATAATAGTGTAAATAGATGCTTTATATATGATAAACAACATCCTTTTTCTATAGAGTTTAATGTTAATGACTTAACAATAGTTCAGAAAATATATGATAATATTGCTATTATACAAAATGAAACAACACCTATATCGTTAAGATATTCTTTAGAAGATCAAAGAGATATTGATGATTTAACAAGATATAATCTTACTACTTATCAAAATGTAAAGAGAAGGAGACATGAAGTTAAGATTATAGGTGCCATCACAGCATCTACTAATGTTAATGATATGTATTTGAATGTTCTTAATCCGGAACAGTATGGATATAATGTAGGATATACATTTAATATTGGTCCAATACAATATAGGATAGATTCAATAACTAATACCGAGACAGAATCTGGTGTTGAATTACCAAAAGTAGTTATTTCGTATTTTGATGGATTTACATGGATACCATTAAATACTTTTGATACATTTGGTCTTACAGTAAGAAATAACTTATATGGACATGTATTAGGGATAATATCATATCCTATAACAGCATATAATACTGAATTTGTAGAGGATATATTGTATATTACTGTAGAAACGATATATAATAGGGAAGAGAAGTTAAGAGATAGACAGGTAAGAGGAAAATACTTTAAAGTAAGAATAGATTATGATGGTGTTGATGAGACATATATACAAGGGGTAATATCATCATTAACAATATCTAAAAATTAAAATAAACTAAAAATTAAAATAAACTAAAAATTAAAATAAATGGGAATATTAATACATGCATACCAGAAAGGGACATTAATAAATGGACCTATAAAATTACCTACAGTAGAGGTAAAAGATAAAGCACCTACATATATTAAGTATATGAATTTGTGGGAGCAAGAGCATCCAGGATATATAGATAAATATGTAAAAGATAGATTTAATAATCCGGTAGATAGAGATGAATATATAGGAAGGATAAATGAAGAAGCATGGAAAAAAAAGTTAAGAGATGAGGTAGTAGGTGAGGTAGCAAAGAAAGCATTGTTATATCAATGGTTTAATCCACAGGATAAAGATGAGAAAGCACAAGCTGAATTATTATTTAAGGAGAAGTTTGGAACTTCGCCACATAGATACATGTATGATAATAATCCGGGATACAGAAGATATTTTAATGAAAAAATTAAAAATGCCTCATCAGTGATAAATTATCCTATTACAGATATAAGAAGAATGGTTAATCCTAATAATGATTATGAATATCCTAATTTGATAGGAAAGACTAAAGTCGCTATGACAGATTTTAGTAATAATTTAATATCTTATTTTTTACCTATTCCATTAATAGATAATATGGGTAAAATTCCTGGATTATCTAAAGCTTTTAAATCTTTGTTAGGGAAAGAGACAGTAAATGCTTCTGAAAAAATTATCAATAGGGAGCCTGTAATAGAAAATGGAAGTGAAGAAATAATAAGAAATGCTACAAGATCCCAAAACAAGAAATGGGAGTTAGAAGAACTTCCTGGTTTACATATAAGATCTACAATGACAGAGAATCCAAAAGGGTTACATACTATGGTATCTAAAAATGGAGAAATAAATGTTAAACAAGCATTAAATAGAATAAAGAAAGATGAAGGTCCAAAAAAATATGCTTTAATAAAAGATTTATTTAAAGATAGTCCTGAAAAAATGGATTATAATGAATTTAGAAAAACAATACAAAAAGGATTAATCCCATTAAACAAAAAAGCAACAAAAGAATATGCTGATTATGGAGTAAATAATATAGGCATTAATGCAGATGAAATTTCTAATAATGAAACCATACTATTATCTAATAAAGAAAAATTAGGTGGTGGTTCTGGTGCTCATTTTGGAGATAATGCAACACTAGGTCATATAAGAGTATTAAAAACTAAAACTGAACCTAATGTTTTACATGCAATAGAAATACAATCAGATGCTTTTGAAGGTACTAATAAAATAATGCCTAAGAGTTTAGAAAAAGCATTAAAGAATTTAAAAACAATGGAAGAAATTCTTGAAAAGCAAAAAGAAATTACTAAACAAGCTGTACAACAAGCTAATGGTTCTTGGAAATATCCTGATGGGACTCTTGTTAGTAATCATGTATATCAAACGGATAGAATTGACCAAGAGCATCTTAATGCTATAAAAAGAATCGAAATAGAAAATTTTTTACAAAAAAAGTTGCTAGAAAAGAATTTTCCAGAAAGGTATTTACAAGAGTTTGTAAATTATGCAAGCAAAGAAAAAGGAATTGATAAAGTAAGAATACCAACAAGTGAAACTGCTGCTAAAATACAAGGTTTTAAAAAAAGTTATTCTAATCCAAACAAATACAGTGATTATTCTCCAGAGCATAAAACTATTCTTAAAAGATATGATAATCAGCTTAAAATGATAAAAAAATTATTTGGAAAAAACCCAAATATAGTGACAGATAATAAAGGAAATACTTGGTATGAATTTGATATACCTAAGAAATTTAAAGAGGGGAAAGGAGAGATAAAAGCATTTGGGGCATTACCGCCAATATTAGGAACAGTAGTGTATAATACTTTATATGGCAAACAGAAATGATTAGTAATATTAAAAAAAGACAGTTATGCCTAATAATAGATATATAAAAGCATATAATACATCAGGATCAAATGATTATCTAAGCGATGCATATAAAAAAAGAATTTATGATATATTTAATACAAATTATGGTTTAAATAGTGGTTATCCTTCATTTGAAACTTTTGGTTTTAAAAAAAAGAAAAGGGCTATTTATGGATTAGATAGTTATTCTTTATTTAATGGTAAAGAAAATGTATTGAGTCCTTTTGCACAGACATTAAATGCAAGTACATCAAAGCCTTCTGCGAGTGCATTTAAAACAAATAGTTTTACTGCTAAAGATTTATTTAGTACAAATCCTACAGTAAGTATGCCTGCTGCTAATTATTTAGCTACAAAAGCAAAAAGTAATCCGGATTTTAAATCAAAACAAACAGTTGGAAAGATTAAGATGGATAAAGGGCTTCAGATAGGTTCTTTTGCAGCTAATATGTTATCATCAGGATTACAAGCAAATAATAAATATGAATCTAAATTTGGAAAAGAAACAGGGCTTAGCAGTTCAGTAGAAAGTGGATTAAATTTATTAGGTCCATGGGGGATGGCAGCATCGGCAGCAATGAAATTAGGTCCTAGTCTAGCTAATGCTATAGGGAAAACAAATAAATATGGTGTTTATACTAAAAATAAAGGTGCAGCTTTTGCCTTAAATATGTTAAATCCTATTGCTGTTGCTTCAAATACACTAAAAGCTGATTATCTTACAAATGATCAAAAGATAGAAGGATTATTAAATCCTTATTCTGCCTTCAAGAAAGCACAAGAATTTGGTAAAGCACAAGAGGTAGCAGACAAAGAATATAAAAGAAAACAAAATGTATATCTTAATACTATGAGAAAATTAAACGATAGAAAAGACGCTTATGGGAATTATTTAAGCAATCTTGCAGCATCAGGGATGATGGCAGCAAAGACTGGATTACAGCTGTCATTGAATAGGATTAAGGCAGCACAAAAAGGGATGATGATAGAAGTAAAACATATCGATCCAGTAAATAGAAGTGTTACGGAAAAGAAAACTATCATAATGACTTCTGATGATAATGGCAATAAGAAAGGGTCAATAATTCCAGATGGTGTTAATCATGGAGAAGAGAATAATAACTGTGATATAGAAGTGAAAGGCGAAAAAGGTAAAAGCTGTGATACAGGATTATCTGTTGTCAGTGCTGATGGAACTAAGATATTAGAGATAGAAAAAGATGAACTTGTCTTAAGACGTGAGGCCTCAATAGCCATAGATGAATTAATAAAAAAATATAAAGAAGAAAAAGATGAAAGCATTTTGGGAATGATAGGAAAATTCATGAAAGAAGAGTTATTAGATGATACTTATTCTTATAGTCCTTCATATAAGTGTTTAAATGATAATTCATGTAAAATATCTAAAAACTAAATAATTATGTTAGAAATACAAAAAACAGAAATAGATAAAAAAGAGAATAATAGCTCAAAAAAAAATAATGATTTATTAATAAATAAAAATGTTAATGAGCAATTAAATACTTATATTAATAAATTAGAAACATTATCAAGAACATATATTTATTTATCATTATGGGTATTACATAATGGTAGAAAAGGTATTGCTAAACATCTTGAGACATTAAGTAATAAAAAAGAAAAATATGCTAAGGAAGTTATAGATTATCTTTTAGATATAGGCATAATGCCAGAGATAAAAAGTATTGAAATTGAGAATGATGAAATATCATCATTAGAAGATGTCATTGATATAGTTTACAATAAAGAATTAAAATTAAAAAATATATATAATGAGTTATTAAAGACAATAAGAGATAATGAGGAGACTATATTTGAGCCATTAATACTTGAGCATATAAAAGATTATGTTGAAGATTTATCAATGGTAAATGACTTTAAAAACAATAAAGACAATAATAAAATTAATAATAAAGACACTAAAGAACAAAAAGATGAATAAAATTAAAATAGGTAAAAAAGAATTTATTGTTAAGATTGCCAATACACCTGAACAACTACATAAGGGATTATCTGGAGAAAAAAGTCTTGATAAAGATCATGGTATGTTGTTTGTCTTTAAGGAAGAAGGACATCCATTTATGGTGATGAGAGATATGTTATTTCCCATTGATTTTTTATTTATAGATAAGATGGGAAAGGTATTAGATGTAAAATCCGGGGATGTTGGAAGTAAAGAAAGATATAGTATTGAAGGTCCGGTAAAATATGTATTAGAAGTAAATAAAGGCGAAGGAGAAGGTCTTATTGGGAAGTCAATGAATGGTGAAGCCATACAGGCATTAGAATTTGGTGATGAGATAGATGATGATATTTTAGAAGAAGAAAGTGATGCTGATAAAGAAGAAAGAGAAAATGAACAGCAAGAAAAAGAATACAAGGTTGCATCAGAATTAATCTCTCAGATGTCTAATAAAAAGTTTATTCAAGATGCCTTAACTAGCAATGAGTCTGTATATGACGGGAATCCATTAATATCTGGTGGTAAAAAAACTTTTAATTCTTTTAATGTCATTGATAATGGTGATAGTGTTACCTTGATACCTAAATATACTAAAAGCGATAAAGGAACAAAAAATTTTTCACCGGTATATAGCCCAAAAAAATACTGTGAAAAGACTGGCAACTGTATTACATTATCTAAAGAGCAGGCATCATTATTCCTTAAATATTTTAATAAATTTATTGCTGATAATAGGGGACAAAAACCAGAAGAGTTACCTGCATATAATATGATGGAAGAGCTGGGGATAAATGCTGCATATCTTGGTATGCAAATAACTGATATTCCAAATAAGTTCCAACAATGGCTTAATAGTGATAAGATGAAAGAATATAAAAAAGGGTTATATGATGATTTAAGGAGTGAAGGGTATATTAGTATGGATTATAAAGATTGGGATAATACAACTACTTATTTTAAGAGAAATTCTTATTTCTTACAAGCATTTATGTTAGGTATGGAAATAAAAGATTTTAATGGTAGAAAAGAGTTTCCTTCTATGGAATATTATGATAGACCGTTATTTGAAAATAAGAAGCAGAGACTATATAATTATTTTACCGGATTACATCCAAGATATATAGATGATAAAGATATAGATAGCAGTATAAAGAAATATTTCTCCAGTAATCATATTTCTATATTTAAAAATGGTGGACTTACAACAAATCCTTCTAGTGCCTTGAAAGTTGGAGATGTTAAGGTAGCTATAAAAGGACAGAAAGTCCATTTAGAACCAAATTCTTTATATCTATTGGATAAAGATGGATATGTGATATATAATATCAAAGGAAGAGAGCGTTTTTTCTCTAAGATAGATACTAAAAAACTTTTTGATATGGCATTAAAATGTGATACTGATGAAGACTGTATATCTTTTGGTAAAGAGATATATAATATGATAGAAAAACAAAATTCGAATAAAGACTTATTTGTTAAAGAATAAGTATTATTTTTGCATTGTAAAAAAGATTTGGTAATATTAAAAAAACATTATTATTATGGCAACAGATTATATTCGTAAATACGCAACAAAAAATACTATGAAAGCATTTCAAGAAGGTGGTGCAGCTCCTGCACAAGGACAACCGGCACCGACACAAGGACAAGGACAACCACAAGGTGGTGTTGATCCTATGAAATTAGCTCAGGCTTATATTCAAGCTAAACAAAGTGGTGATGAGCAAACCATGTGTGATGCAGCAAAACAATTGATGGAAATGTTTATTGCTGAAGCTGCTAAACAACAAGGAGGAGCAGAAGGTGTTCCTGCAAGACTTTATGGTGGAACAGTAAATGAGTTGAAATTTGATAAAGACGGCAAACTTATTAGATAAGGTTTTTTCCATAGCTAATTTAATTTTGGTTAATAAAGTAGTCTATCATTAAATTGATAGGCTATTTTTTTTGTGGCTAAAAAAAAGTAATTATATTTGCAAGAAAAATACTATGAATTATATTGAATTATCTAAATGGTTAAAGAATACCTGTAATGAAATTATCAAAGAAAGGAAGACAATAGGACAAACTATGTATGGTATAGGTTATAATATAAAACCAATTACAGATAGTAATGTAATGTTTGATTTAGCGAAAAAGATACTCAATAATAAATCATTAAAAGAACATTTTTTGAATGAAGATGATAATAATGCTATAAAAAAGGAAAATAGGAAAAAAGAAATGAGTAGAATGAGTTATTTAGAAGAATAATAAATTTAACTATAACCATACATTATGAAAAAGAAAGTAACAATTACAGATTACAAAACAAAACGTATTAACAATTTAACAGGAGGTATGATTGTTGATTATACGACTCCTGATTATCATAATGAAGAGGGAATTTTAACAAATTCTTTTGTATCATATAATGGAGTATATATAGGTGATTATGCTTCAGGTTGGTGGTATGTAAAGAATAACATGGTTGTTAACCATAAATTTCCAAATGGTGTTGCTATAGTATTAAAAGAGCCTGTAAGATATTATAAATATTTAGATGAATATAAAAATACTGGAAAGATAAGAGATGAATATGTTAGAGGTTATTATGGCTATAGTCATAGAGGTGGTCAGATATTTAGTCTTGGAGATAGATTATTTGATGAGTTATATATACCAAAAAAAGAAGATTATACTCAAGAAGAGTGGGATAAGTTTATTGATGATAGGGAAATAGCTATTAAACGAGAGATAGATGAATATGGCATGACAGAGGAAGAAGTTAATAAAATGCCAATAGCTGATGTAATACTATTTAAAAAACGTGGGGCAAAGATAATTAAAATATGGGAAGAGGCAGAACAAGCAGCTATCAATATGGCTAAATATTTAGCATAAACTACAAATTATTAAAATTATATGAAAGCCTGTTGGTTACTATATGATAGTTAGTAGCTAGCAGGTTTTTTTAGTAATATTATAAAAAGAATATTATGGGCATAATACTTAATAATAAATATATAAAAGCTTATCAGCAAGGAAATGTTCAAAGTCAAAATAATAATATATCTTCTTCTCAAGGAGAAATATCACGTGGTAATTTTACTACAAATAATATAGTAAATCCGGAAAGATTAGATAATAAAAAATCAAAAACTCCTGATGGTGTTATCCCATTTGCTGTTGGAGATGGAGAGGCTTTTAATGCAATAAAGGAAGATAATCAAAATAAAATAAATGAAATAGTAAATAGAAGTAAAGAATTGAAAAAGGATGCAAATGGAGCAATAAATAATTTTAATGAAAGTATTAAGGATGTTATTTTTTCTACTCCAGCAGTAGGAGTTATGGGAATGTACATTCCAGCACAAGGGGGTACTATTGAGGATATTGTTTCTAATGTTAGTAATACAATATCAACTTCAGATGAAGTTGGTAATGTAGCATCTAAAGTTACTGCTGGTATTTTAGGTGAAAAATATGCAGGATATAAAGTAAAAATGCCAAAAGAATATTTTGAAAAATATGATGGGAATGAAATTAATTTACAAGGAAAAGTTGTTAATGGATTAGATTTAGCTACAAAATATTATACTGATTTAGCTGTAAATACATTAATAGCTTCACATAAGAATTATAATTATTCTGAAATATATAACAATATAAAAAATATTGTAGATAGAAATACTGTATATAAGAAAAGAACAAGTGATGGGAAATTAGGTATATTTTTTAATGATTTTAGTGTAGGGAGTCAGGAAAATCCATATGAGACAATACAATCTGTTACTAAAGAAGTAGTAAATAGTTTAAAAGCGAATTATGATATTGACTATTTACCTGTAGATTATGATAACTTACTTAAGTTATACAAGGAGTCTGGTATTAATATTAAAGTAGGAGAAGATTCTTTTATTATTCCAATAAAAGAAATAAAGAAGTATGCTAAGCGTAATGGTGATTATTATGAATTTAATATGGGGGAAGTATTAGCAGACTATGCCATTAACATTAAAAGTCCTGATGAATTTTATGGTGTTTCTACGCCCGGATTAACTAAAGGAATTTCTAAAGATGATGAAAAATTGTATGGTGTTGCAGAGTTTTATCAAACTTTATATAATAATATTGATTCTCCGAGGCTATGGGGAGAAGCTGCATTAACATTAGGAACCATAAGTAGTTTTATTCCGACTCCGGTAACAAAAGTTTTATCAGTAGCACTTTCTGCTGTTGGTACCGGAGCTGTAGCTTATGGTGATTTTACTGATGATAGGACATCATCATCTATGGCTTGGAGTGATTTGGGCTATAATACACTTGAGACATTACTTAATGGTTTGGTAAGTGGAGCTATACCTGTTAAGGGATTAGAAGGGATAAAAGCATTAAGTCGTTTTACAAGAGGAGTTGAAACTGTTAAAGGGGTAAAAGCATTAAAAGCTGTATATAATATATCAAAACCAATAATAGGTGCTGGATTATTTGCTAATAGTGCTTATAATTTTGTAACCAAGAATACTGATGTAAATAGTGATATTACAGCAATGAAAAAGTTCCAAGAGATTAATGAGATGATAAATATTGCTGCTTTTAGTTATGGTGCAGGAAGAAGTCTTTTTAGAAGAGGAGCAAAGGAGATTTCTATGGGTGCAAAAGAAGTTACAAGAGAGGTTAAGTCAGCAAACGCTGAGACAAAAGAATCTACTGAAGGTGCTAAAGATGCTAATACAGAGACAAAAGAATCTACTGAAGGTGCTAAAGATACTAATACAGAGACAAAAGAATCTACTGAAGGTGCTAAAGATACTAATACAGAGACAAAAGAATCTACTGAAGGTGCTAAAGATGCTAATACAGAGGGGCAACAGGCAGCAAATACCACTACTGGTGAAGCAATCAATAATGAGAATAAACCTAGTGTGTTTATCCAGACTTTTAAGAATATGGAAACTAAAGGGTCTAAAAAACTTTCAATTGTAAAATATATTATAGCAATAGCTGATGAATATAATATTGGTTATCCAGATAAGGTTGAGACAAAGAATAAGTCATTTTTTGTAAGACCAGATAATTCAAGTAAATTATCTGTATATTATAGTGAAGGAAAACTTCCTAATGGTGATCTTATAAAATCTTTATTAAAAGAAAACACAAAGATTTTTATGTCAACAGATGGTATTTTTGTTTCTGTTTTAGATGATAAACAATCCAATAGTATGGCTGTTGTAAAAATTACAGATGATATGTTTAATAACAAGAATGATTCTAATAATAGAAATGCAAATTTAAAAGATAAATTTTTTAATCTTTTAAAGAATATAGCCAAAGATTATCAGACTAATTTTAATGTATTATATATGGATAATTATTCTAGAGTTGTTGAGGATAATAATAATATTGGATTTCAAGTTGAATACACAAAGGCATTAAATTTAAATAAAAGTTATTATATAGATAAGAATGGTAATGTTAAAAGTTTAATGGATTTTGCTAATGAAAGTTTTAAAAATGACACTATAAAAAGTGGTAATTATAAAATAACTTATGGGGATGGTGTTAATGTGTTTGATAATAATAACAATATAATGAAAGATGTAGAAATATATTCTAAGAGAAATGGTGGTATATTTGCTTTACAGAATGGCAAAAAATTATGGGATCAAAATATAGAACCAATTTATTATGGGAGCATGGCAATGCCTAATGAATCAACAAATGATTTGTTATCTACAGTAGAACCATTTAAAAAGCAAATTAATCCGTTATCATTTAAATATTTATATTTACCCAAAAATATTAGGAATTTGTTTTTCCAAACTATTGATAAAAATGAAAAAGTTAAAGGGAGTTTAACTCCTCAAAATGTTTCTGTTAAAACTCCAAATACAAATAATGAAGGAAAAATAAAATCTACTACGGGAACAACAGAAGAAACAGAAGGAAATAAGAAAAATAGTAATAGTAATACTGATAATAATAATAATAAAGGTTGGAATAATGGATTTTTCAAGGATATGAATTGGACTAATATAGCAATAGCAACAGGAACAAATATGTTGTCTAATTTTTTATCTAATAGGAAACCACAAAAGTTATTAAATGAATATTTTAATGAGAATATAAATAATCCCAGACTTAAGGCACCGGTATTATTTAGCCCTTATATGCCTAGTATGGCATTACAGCCAAGAAAGACTAGTGAGTCTGAGAAAAGGGCATATAATAATATTTTACTTAATAATATTCCGGAGACATATACAAATAGTTTATCTCAAAACAGAAATATAAAAAGAGCTAATGCTATGAAGTTAAATCAAGAACAGACAAAGTTTAAGATGAATGAGATAGCTAGTGTTCAACAGCAAGAAGCTCAAAGTGCGAATATGGCATTACAGAACCTTGCTAATACTATTAAGACAAACTATCAAAATGAAGCTGCAAGGTATCAAGCAAGAGTTGCTGATGCTACGAACTATAAGAATTTTTTACAGTCATTACAACAAAATACTATTAATATGGCAACAGCAAAGAACCAAAATACTGTTAATAGTATTCAATATTTGATGAAGTTGTTAATGAATAAAGGTAATTATGTTCCAGCTTATAGTGGTTATAGTGGTTATAGTAGTTACAATGAATTACTTAAAAAAATAAAAGGATTAGAATCGAAAAATAGTTAAAAAATAAAAATATTTTTATATGGGAATATTATTAAACAACAAAAAGATTGCTGCAAAACAGAGTGGTGGTCTTGTAACATCATTTAAGTTAAATGTACCGGTAAAATCTATTCCGGTATTTAAAGTTCCTTATGAACAATCTAAAAAGTCAACAATCCCTAAATTATATAAAAATAAAAGTATTTTTGAGACAGGATTAGCAGCACATGTATCTAATTATAACCATTTATATAATACTGTTATCAATGGTATAAATCAATCCTTAATTAATAATGATAATGAGTCTTATAAGAAATATTTTGGGAAATTTCAGCAGTTACAGTCAAATATTGGAGATATAAAATCTGAATTAGCTAATATAAAGACAAGGTGGGATGATATGAGAAAGAAGACGCTTACTGATAATGACTTATTGCTTACCAATGATGCTGACAGAATTATAGGATATACTAAGAAATACTATGGTGATGGTAGTGGGAAGATTGAAGTAAATCCTGTAGAAATTCCTAAAAAAGCATATGTAAACGCTTTTAAGAATGATATAGGTGTAGATGCTGTCATTGTAAAGAAAAATGAAAATGGTGAAAATGAATATATTGATTATAAAGAGTTTGAAAAAGAGATAAAAGAAGGAGCAGATAAAAAAAATTATGGTATTGTCTATATATCAAGTGCTAAATATATTAGGGATAGAATTTTAGATGATAGCCAATATTGTATTAGCACTGAGGCTGCAACAAAGTTTCTTGATGCGATGGAGAAAATAAATACATATGAAGGTGTAGTTAGTGGCGTTAAAAAATTAAGTTCTATGGTTGATGAAACTGTTGTTAATTTATTTGATATAGGCCATGGTAAAGATGAGAATCCATTTACTATATTATCTTATACATCTGATTCAAATGGGAATCTTAGAGCACAAGTGATTAATCCTATATCAAATGAAAATATTAGTACAGCTATTAAATCATTAGCAGTAATATCTAATCCTAATGTAGAAAGTACTCCCGGTTTAAAATATGTCCAAGTGTTGAGTAATAGCACAAATGCTCCTTCTTTAAAAAGGATGGAGAAAATTATAGGTTCCGGAAGTAATTCTTTTACATCTGTTAAGGCAAAGTTAATGACAATGTCAATTAATGATGCTAAAAAAAATAAGATTTTTAAAGACTCAGATATATATTGGGAAATGCATCATAAGGAACCTGTTAATGATTTCTTAAGAGAATATGTTGGGTTATTGACTATTGAGGCAAGATTAACTTTTGATGCGTTGTATGAGAATAATCCGGATATGTATATTAAAAAGAATGCTGAAAATTTTATCAATTATGTTGTGCATAAGAAGATGGCTGAGAAATTCGAAGAACAATATAAAGAGTTTATTAAGAGTAATAGTTCAGATGATCCAAATAAAAAAGAGATAACATCTAAACAGCTTGATATATTAAAACACTATATTACTTTTCTCATGAAAGATGAAAAGGGACCTAATATAAAAGATATTACATTAAAAAAAGCTATCAATAATAACTATAGATTAGATGCAACAACATATGATTTTAACAAGAATGGCCTTACCAGTTACAATAACTTACAAGATGCTTATATGGCTGTATTTGAAGATGATATAGATTATGATGATGTTCTTAATGCGAATAAGGATAAATATATTAATTCTTTTAATAATAGAAATAATCTTAATAAATATAAAGAAAATAAATTTAATTATTTAATAACAAATTATTATGATAAGAATATAACGAACTTATTTTTTATTGCACTTAAAAATAATAATTCAGCTCAATTATCTAACTTAACCGAAAAATTAGTTAAGAACCATAATCCTAAAGATAATTTAAAGATTGAATATACTAATTATAATGATTTAAGTGCAGAGACTACAGATCTTTCAACTTTGATATATAATCCTGGTACCGGTGGTGGAAGTGGATTTAAAATTGAAGCATATGAATTTGATTTTCCAAATAGAGGTAAAGATGTTAATTATGATTTTTTTAATTTCGATAATAGCAGTAACTATAAAAATTTTGATTTTATAACTGGAAAGGAGTTTAAATTTCATGACAATAAAAATAATATTTTTGGTAGAAAGAAATATTATCAAGTTACTATGCTTCCGTCATTTTTTGCTAAGTTAAATAAAGATGAGAAGGCTGCATGGGTTATTACAAATAATATGACAAGGAATATAATTGATGAAGTTAAAAACAAAGTTAATCCTGATAACATATTAACACATATTGATAAGTCAAAAAAAATAAATGTTAAAGAAAATGGAGATTATGATTTAATATATGCTCATGATGCTGTTTTATTTGATAATGAAAGTAATAGTAATGTAGTAAAAGAAACATTAGCACCATTTTTACTTAATGGGTATCTTATTAAGAATTATAATGCAAGTGATGTAAATCAGTTGTTTCATATAGATGATAAGGGAAATATAGCAGTAAAAGATAAAATAGATTATCTTAGATTAGGAAATAATATAAAAATAAAAGATGTAGATTATAGTTCTTTATCTTATAGGAAAGGAAAAAATAATGATAAATACCATTTGATTTATAAATATAAAGCATATAATGAGAATGGGGAAAGCATAAAAGAATTTGAGATAACAGATCCATATACAATAAAATTATATATAGCTCATTCAATAATACATGATTATGTAAATAATGGAGGAGATATTGGTAAATTCTTTAATGATACTAGAAATAAAAATACTAATAAAATAACTAATAAAAGTGATGTAAGAGATGCTATTGAAAAAGGATTGGAAATGAATTTAATTAGTGCCGGTAACAAGAGATTTACAGAATATCTAAGATCATCTAATAGCACTAATTATAATAATCTATCTGCATATAAAAATTTGATTAAGGCTATGACAGGGAATAATATCTCATTAGACCAGAATGGTGGATATGTAGAAGATTTACTTAAAAATGTATTTTCTAAAACTTACAATGTTGTTCCTGTTTTTGTACAACATATATATTATAAAAATGATATAAGTAAAGCAATTAAATTATATAATGAAGTAGATTCATTAATTAAAAAAGAAAATAAAGATAATAAGAGTATTAAAGATTTTAAATTAAATGATACAGTTCGTGAATTAAGTTTAGAGCTTGGATTTAGTTTAGATGAATATATTGAGAATAGAAATGTAGATGATTTTAATGATAAAATATGGACTTATTGTAGGAATCATAGTGAGCTTAATTGTAATAAAAATAATGATAGTAATTTAGATGATGCAATTAATGCTATATATAATTCTATTATTGGTAAAGCTGATGATTGGAAGGATATAGGGTTTAATAAAAAATTAATAGACAAAAAATTATTTTTAGACATATTATTAAGTAAAAAAGCAATAATAGTTAATCCTGAACCTGCTATTAATTATAAAACAGTAGAGAAGGCGATGAAACCAATATGTATTAATATTAGTAACCTCAATAAAAAAATTATGAGAGAGACTGTTACTATTACACGTAGGTCAAATGAACATGATGCTACTACAGGACAAGTATTTTGTAATTATGGTTCAGATGTAATATCTGATATACTAATTTCAGGCTTATAATAATAAAATATAAAATATATGGGTTATATTCCGTTTTACGTAGAAGAAGATAAAAATACAGAGAACAACAATGTTTCTTTTGACGAAAAAAATAATACGTCTTTAAATGAAGAAAATAATACTAATCCTGTAGATATATCTTTTTATCAAGAGGATTTAAATGATAGCAAAATAATAGAAGAAAGTTCTAATGATGAATCGTTTAATAATGAGAATGAAAATGATAAAGAATCCATTAATGAAAATATTAATAATATTAGTAATAATAATATTCCAGAGCAAAATGTAGTAGATAATTCAGCAGTAAATAATGCTCCTACACAAACTGCTGAGCGAGTTATAGAGGTAGATAATATAGGGAATATAAATAATAAAGATATTGAAAAGATAAAAGATGCAAAAGAAGTAGGAGATATTGCTATACAAGCTCAGATAGAGGATCTAAAAGAAGAGGCAGATAAGATAAAATCAGAAGAAGATAAGAAAAAGGAAACTTACAAGCAAGAATTAGATAAATATTATTCAGACAGAAATATTACTTTTGATAATACTGATTACAAATATAATCCTATAATAGCAGCTGCAATAATAGGTCCGGAAGTTTTATCTATAATTCCAAGAGAGGAGTTTTCTAAATATATTAATAGTCCTTATACAGATTTAAGAGATTTTACTGATAAAATTGAGCAGTTAAAGTCTGATAAGAAAATTTCTGATAGCGATTATTTAACCATTCAGAAAAATATGCAAGATGTATTATTAGGATTAAATATATCATTAGATAAAAATGATATTGTTACACCGGATGATTATGTAAGAGATTTAGCTTATGCTTTTAAAGATTTAACTATAGCCAATCCTGATGCTGAAGAAAACAAAAAAATGGCTATTCAAAAGGATATTCTTCCTTATGCTCCACCATATGCATTTATTAGACTTAAGAAAAAACAACCTAAACAGGAAGAAAATATGATTCCTGAGTCTCCTGAGCAATATACAATATATAATGCACCAATATTATCAAGTATAACACCTATATATAAACAGAAATATATTCCACGGTCAATGCCATTAATAGAGTTTAATGGAAAGACTTATGGTTCAGAATTTTCTTCTATCATAGCATCTAGTTTAAATTATCGTTATTCTAATGGTCAATATTACAAAATAGAAGATAAAGATATAGAAAATTTAAAAGATGCCGGTTATATATTTACTTTTGATTCATCTATATATTCTCATTCTATAGATGAGCCTTTTTCAACCAACCTTTTTCATGCTCAGAGTGAAGAAAGCATAGTTGGTAACGGACAAATGTCTGTATCTTCAAGAGATATTTTAGGGACAGCACTTGTAAATAATTTAGATAAAGAAAAGATGACATGGGGAGGTCGTTTAATGACATTACCTGAGTCATTTATTACGACATTGCCTCATATTGCTGAATCAATATTATCACATATAGAAGGAGCATTATCATTAGTTAACATTGATGAAGAGGCATATTTTAATACATTAAAAAACAGGATAAAAGATTATACAAATATTTTGCCTACAAAGTCTATGATGGGAGATGCATGGTCAACAGACTCTATTGTTTCTAGTGTTTCTGGGCTTATAGGTATAAGCCTTTTTGGTAGGGCAGTAGGAGCTTTAGGAACAATGGGTGCAGACGCAGAAGGCATTGGGCTTATAGAGAGACAGAAAAATATGGCTCAAGTTATGGGCTGGGTATGGGCATTAGACATGTCCGGAAATGCTTATGATGAAGCTAGAAATGCAGGGATGACGGCAAGAGAATCAGGTGCTTTTGGGTTAGCTAATTTATTTGCTATGAAACAAGCTTCTATTGCTACTTCATGGATGGTATCTGATCCGGAGATGGCTAGTATAAAAACTTCTTTGAAAGAATTTGTTAGTGATGGATATAAAGGAGTATTAAATGATATAAAGACAACAGGCATAAAAGGTCCTGATGGTGTTTTTATGGAGACATCTAAAAGGATGTTTAAAAAAGTACCAAAGATTATAGAGAAAAGCTATAATTTACTTAAAAAAGCAAATAATTCTAAACTTCAATTAGTTCAGGGTATTAAAAATAACATTGCTTTTGCATTAGGCATGAAGATTAATGAAGAGGCTGTTAAAGCAGTATTTTCAACATTAAACAGGTTTGCTGGATGGGAACAGGCTAATTTAGGTGGGATAGCAGATGTTATTAATGGTAAAAAGGATATGGGAACATATCTTCTTGAGCAAGGAAAAGACTTTCTTCATTCAGCAACGACATTCGCTTTATCAGGTTTTTTAGAGGGATTACCAAAAGATATTTTCGGGAAAAAGGAAATAAATAGTGCCAAAATAGATTCTTTTGCTAAGATATATCTCTATGGATTAGAAAAACAATTTTATAAAGAGGTAGAAAAACAATATAGTAAGATAGGCATTGCTAAAAAAACATCTTTTGAGGTAGATAATGGTATGTTAGCTCCATCAAGGAATGAGGAAGAAAGTATTGCTATGGGGTTAAAGAAACAGTTATTATCTCAATATAATGCTACTAAAAGAATGTTACAAGATGTAGGTTTTCAGCCTGGCATGATAAAGTTAGCTGATGATGTTAATATGTTTCATGTTAATTTGATGGATAAATTTTCTGAGAACATAAAGAAGATGTTTAAATTTTATCATAATTATAATATATATAGTAATGTCCATAAAGATCTTATTACGGCATTTTTAAAGAAATATGGTAAAAGTACCGTAAGGAAATATAAGTGGATAAAAAAAGAAGGAGAGGATGTTATAGTAGATTTAGATGGTATTGATGATTATATGGTAGATGAGATATTAGGATTTGATGAAGAAGATAAAGCATTTACAGATAATATTATTGATGATATATTAAATCAATATAATGAGCAAAGGGCAAGTAGTGATAATGAGGCAAAAAAGATTACAAGAGAAGATTTTATAGAAGCTTTTAAATCTCTTATATATACACGAAACATATCTAGAGGGAATAGCTTTGTTGATGAATATATTTTATCAACTTTAGAAGATAGTAAGATTTTTGGTAATGATCTTAATAGAGATAAGATGTTTAAAGATTCTAAGTTCAAAGCTCTGATTCTTAAATATTTTAATGCTATGAATGAGTTTATAATAAATAATATGAAGAGTGTAGATTTGAATAAAGCATCCTTAGAACAGTTAAAAGAAATATTAAAAGAAAAAGGTGATGCTGTTTTTTCTGGAAATGATTTACAAAGCATAAATATAGATGATTTATTTTATAATTTTATAAAAGAAAAAGGTATTGAACATTTCCCGGAAAAAATGTTAGATGAGATAAAAGAAAAATTATTAGAGAAAATACAAGCAACAATTTTAGATAAGGCAGTTAATAATAGTGATAGTGCTACTTTTTTAGCAAAAGAGATACTAAAAAAAGAATTATTAAGTATAGATTTTAATGAAAATATAGACAATATCAAAATTTTTGTCTTAGGCATGATATGGAATGACTTTCTTGACAAGAAGAAAAAAATATTAAAAAATGTGTTAAGTGAAGATAAAATTGACTATTATAATATTGATAATATTGATGAAATTACTAATGAGGAAATAATAAAACTTGTTAATATAATTAGAGATTCTATTTCAAAAAAAGAATTTGATATATTAACTACAACAAAAGAAGATTTTTATGGTGAAAATAAGCGATATATTCATAATAATGTATATGATGAATCTATAAAAGAATTAAAAAAAGAAGGATATGCTTCATTTTTAAATTATATTGAAAAGAATTATTTTAAAACAGAAGGTAATAAAGTTATAGAAATTAAGAAGCTTGAAAATTTAAATGATGTTATTGAAAACTATGAAGATGTATTTAGCTCATTAATAGAATTAAATGCCAAGAAATTAAAAAATAAACATTATAATAGTGTAAAATTAATGTTTGATTATTTTAATGATCTAATGTGGAAAGGTGATTTAATTTTAGGTGGGTTTAAAAAAGTTGAAGATTCATTAAGAAAATTAGCAAAATTTAAGGATTATTTTATGTTTAATGATTATATATTAAATATTAAGACATATAACAAAGATGATTTACATAAAGCACCTATTACAGCAGTATTTAATAATACTATAAATTTAAACATTAATACAGGACAAGTAAATATATCATCGAGTTCGATTAAAAAATCATTAATGGAGAGATTGATACAAGCCAAGAATGGGACACATGTAGATGGTGACGGGAATGAATTTATTAAGTTATATGATCCACAAGGTATTGCAAGTGATTATAATAGTTTAATGTATTATAATGGATTTTTAATGGCTATTTTTAGGAGATATAAAAATCTTAATGAGTTATCAAGAAAGATAGAAAGCATACAGAAAGGGAATTTTTTAGATACTAAAAAATATACTAATAGTATATTTGGTATTATGATAGAATGGTTAAAGAAAAAATGGACACCAAAAGGGTTTTATGTAGAAGAATATGATGAATTAATTAAGCCAGGAGAAGGAAATATCCTTAACTTTTTTAAACGCAATGTTATGGATTCACAAAGAATGTCTTATTTATTGAATAAGAAAGATTTAACTGAGGAAGAGAAAATAGAATTAAAAGAATATAATGATGCTGAAAAAGCTATAAGTTTTAAAAATAAAGATTATCAAGATATAATTAGTTTTATAATAAATAAGTTAGACAATGAGGATAATATAGTAATTACTAATAATGGTTTAAAAGATTTTATTGATGAACAGAATTTAAATAATATAAGAGATGATGAAAATTCTTATGATGATGCTATAAAAAATTTAACAAAAATATTCTTATTTATATCTGAACATACCAGATTTGATAGTTCTATAAAAGAAACAAAAGCATTAGAAATCTTAGAGCATATTATTAAAGATTACAATATGATTGGATCTAATGCTGTTGTTTTGACATTATCAATATATAATTATCTTTTTATTAAGGACAAAGATAATAAAGATAAAATAACTATAAGTCATGATGCTCGGCAATATGCTGTTGTTAAGGATATAGCAAGTGATTTAAGTAAAAATACTGTAGTATCTATATTTAAAAAGACTTTTAATAATTTACTTGAATATGAGAATAATAGTTTTAATTTATTAAAAGGTTTTATTAATGCAGATAATAAATTATTTTATTTTATTGAAAACCCTGAAAAGACAAATAATGAAAAATTTATTAATTTAAGGAGATTTATTAATGAGACTGGAATGGCTCTCAGTAAATTAGATCACGAAAAAGTTGAAACTTTTTTTAATGATTTAAATGAATATATCAATGAAAATAATAACATAACATATCTTACTTCACTTATTTATTATGCTTATGTAGGGTATGATATAGAAGAAATATGGAAAGAATACTATCTTAATAATAGGATAATAAATGATGAAGTGGTTCCATTTGCAGATCAAGAAATTAATATAATATTGATGATGTTATATGATAGATTATCTAAAAAAGAATATGAAGATATGCGTAAGTATATTGGAAATGAAAAAGATTATAAAGGGAATAAAATCATTAGAGATGTATATGTATTAGATAGTACTTTTGGTGCAGGTAAAACAACAATAATGACAAATGAATTTTTATATAATGTAGAAAAAGGAGATCATGAAAATGTAGGATGTACATTAATATCTGCATCTATAGATCGGAAAGTTAAAGATTTTGAAAATACATTAATAAAATTAGGTGAAAAAAATAAAAAAAATAAAGATGGAGAAATAAAACATAAAAGAATTATAAAGTCAACAAATATTTCTGATTTAATTAATGGTGGTGAAGGATTAGATAAAAAGTTAAAAGATATTAAAAGAGTATTAATTGATGAAGCTCATATCCTTAATGAATCTCAATTAGATTCAATAATTAATAATATAAATAATTATAATAAAGAACATGATACAAATATAAAGTTATATTTTTTAGGAGATCATTCACAATTTGCTTTTAATGATGGGTCAGCCAATACTAATTCTTTTGGTGATATAATATATAGCGTTTTATCAGGGATGTATATAAATGATAGTTTAAGAATAAAAACAACTATTCAAATAAATAATTTAAATAACATAGATGAAATATATGATCCAAAAGTATCAGAAGCTAAATATAGCATCAATAGTAAATTTAATTTAAAATATTCTGTTGCTCCTGTAGAAAAAGATAAAGATGGGAATATATTAAGGACAACAATGATTGGGACTGGTACAAGTTATACTACAGAAGATGATGCTTATAAAGTATTTAAAGCAAGATTAAACCGTCAATATAGGACTAGTGATAAAGATACGCATCTTGATAAAATATATAATTTTGCCAAGATGAAATATAAAAAAGGTGAAAATACATCTATTATTTTTGCAGCAGATATTAATATAGATGATAAAGTTATAGGTAATTTAAAAGAAGATATTATTAAGTATTTTATTGAGAAAGCTAAAAATGATGGATTAGAAGAAAAGGAAGTAAAAGATTTAGTTGATAGTATAAAAGTTGAAAATTATTCTGGTGTTGATAGTGTTACTGATGGATTTAAAATTGCCGGGTCTGAATCTGATTTTACATATTATTATCTTACAGGGAAAAGTAAATTATTTGAGCAAGATGATATTAAATTAACAATGAGTTTAAAGTCATTTTTTAAAATTACATTAACAAGAGCAAGGATATATAATGATTTAATTGTTAAAGAAGGAGTAGGATTAACAAAAGAAAAAGGTGAATTTGGTTCTAGTTATGATGATAAGCAGTATAACATTTTAGAGAATGAATCATTTGTAAAATCCATAAATGAGTTTAGAAGTGTTATTGAATCAATGACAGGTGAAGTGGCAGAAAAGATTAAAAATATTAATGAAATAGATAAAAATAAACTGGCACAGTTAAAAAGTGAGACTAATGTAGATAGGAAATTTAATATTGCCTTAGACTTATTAAATCTTTTTAGCGAAGAAGAAATTTTTACAGATGAAAATTTTGAAAACATAAAAAAAGATTTAGTATCTAAAACTGATTTAGATGAAAAGAAAAAAGATGAAATAGCTAATATTATAATCAAGTTCTTTAGAACTAAAGATAAAAAGAGTATAGATGAAATGATGCAAAAGCTCAATGAAGCTTTTAATAATGGGGAAGATGGAGATAAATACTTTATAACTTTTATGAGTTCATTTATGAGATTAAGGAATGTTATAATACAGCCTGCATTATATAATATTTTAGGTAATGCAAGAATTTCTATGTTTAGAGAACTTGCAGGAGAAGTAGATCTTACGATATTAGGACAAATAGAACAAGATTTAAATGACGAGAATAAAAAGAAGAGAATGGATGAAAAAGCTTTAGAAAGTTTATTCCGGATTGCTTATATGAGAAAAATAAGTGATAATGATTTACTAATAGAGTTAAATAGAATAAGAAGTAGGGTAGAAGAATTAGAAAATGATAAAGATAATATTTATGGTAGTATATTAGGATTTGAGATAGTAAAAGCGAATATTGAAGATGCTAATGAAAAGATTAATGAATTAAATAGTAGGAAAGAAGAAATAAAAGAAAAATTAAAAAAGGGCAATGAAAAAGATAAAGAATTATTAAGTAATGAATTGAAAAATATTGACAATGAAATAAATCAGTTAAATAGTAAAATAAAAGAAAATAAAAAATATCTTGATGACAATAAGGAGTCTTATGATGAAATGAATGAGAAAATGAAAAGTATAGATGAAGAAAGAGAGCAGTTATTAATAGATTTTAATTATGATTATTCTATTATTAAGGCAAGGCATTTATTAAAAAATAAAAATTTAGCTTTTATTAAAGCTTCTAATGAAATTAAAAATAAATATAGAGAGGCAATAAGAGAGACAAGAGGTCAAGGTGAAGATTCTTTAATAAATAAATTAAGAGAAAAAGGATTAGGGTTTATGTATATTAATCCAAGTAGGAC
>Ga0114934_10000079_pt1 | contig 50598 bp, 43 predicted proteins | sample 4SBtaG_2_FD_99695 | JGI IMG/M metagenome (GOLD analysis project Ga0114934, IMG submission 99695) | Deep subsurface microbial communities from Kolumbo volcano to uncover new lineages of life (NeLLi) - 4SBTROV10_white metaG | ecosystem: Environmental > Aquatic > Marine > Volcanic ...
AAGTGAAAACTTTTAAGAAAGTATTACCATATCTATAGTAGAGATGGGCATATGGAGGTAGAAAAATATGGCAAGAGTTAAGAGAGCTGTTAACGCTCGTAAAAAGCATAAGAAAGTTTTGAAACTTGCAAAAGGTTACTATGGTTCAAGAAGTAAATTATTCAGAGTTGCTAATGAAACAGTAATAAGAGGTATGAGAAATGCCTTTATTGGTAGAAAATTAAAGAAGAGAGATTTTAGAAAATTATGGATTGCTAGAATTAATGCTGCTGCTAGAATGAATGGTCTTTCATATTCAAGATTTATGAATGGAATTAAATTAGCAGGTATAGATATGAATAGAAAAATGCTTTCAGAAGTTGCAATTCATGATCCAAAGGCTTTTGCAGAATTAGTTGAGGTTGCAAAAGGTCAATTACAAGCAAAATAGTTTATTGAAATGCAGTTTTTACTGCATTTTTTATTTTATCTTTGACAAAACTATATACAATGATATAATAAAGCATATATTAATGGCTCTCATATGAGGTGGTTTTTATGTTTAGTATAACTAAGAAAAGATTCAAAAATAAATTTACGCCTGTTCAAATATTGGCAATTGGTTTTGCTATATTGATTTTTACAGGTGCTTTTTTGTTAAGTCTACCTATAGCGTCTAAAAATGGTGTGAGAACTAATTTTTTGGATTGTATTTTTACATCTACTTCTGCTGTATGTGTTACAGGGCTTGTAACGTTAGATACGGGGACTTATTGGAGTTATTTTGGCAAGACTGTTATTTTAGTTCTTATAGAAATAGGTGGATTAGGATTCATGTCATTTGCTACACTTATTTTCTTATTATTTGGTAAAAAAATCACATTAAAAGAAAGATTAGTAATGCAAGAAGCTATGAATTATTTTTCATTATCTGGTCTTGTTAAGATGGCAAGATACATACTTGTTTTTACATTCCTTGTAGAAGGTATAGGAGCATTATTACTTTCGACCCAGTTTATACCCGAATTTGGCATATTGAAAGGAATCTATTATAGTATATTTCATTCTGTATCTGCCTTTTGTAATGCAGGATTTGACTTGATGGGAAATTTTAGTAGTATTACAAGATATTCAAATAATGCTGTAATAATGCTTACTGTTTCTTCCATTATAGTTGTATCAGGATTAGGATTTTATGTGTGGTTGGATATATATAATTATAAAAAGAGTAAAAGGTTATCGCTTCATTCAAAGCTAGTACTACTTATGACTGTAATATTGATAATAATTGGAGCTATATTAATGTTTTTGTTTGAAATGAAAAATCCCAATACAATAATGGGAAAATCAATAAAGGAAAAAATATTATCTTCGCTATTTGCAGCTATTACACCTAGGACAGCAGGTTTTAATTCTATTTCAACTACAGATATGACTAATGCCAGTAAATTTTTAACAATAATACTTATGTTCATTGGTGGTTCACCGGGTTCGACCGCTGGTGGAATTAAGACAGCTACAGCCGGTGTGTTGTTTGTTACAGTTATTTCTGTTATAAGAGGACGTGATGATACAGAACTATTTCAAAGAAGAATAAGTAAAAACACTGTTTATAAAGCATTTGCTATTATAGTTATAAGCTTAGGCGTTGTTGTTACAGTTACAATGATTTTGTCAATTACTGAATCGACTGCACCTTTTGAAGATTTATTATACGAGGCTACGTCGGCATTTGGTACGGTTGGATTATCACTAGGACTTACTCAAAAGTTAAGTTCTATTGGTAAGATAGTAATTAGTATTACAATGTATGTTGGTAGAGTAGGACCATTAACTTTGGCTTTGGCATTTGGTAAAAAAAGAAATGCATCTATAAGGTATCCTGAAGATAAGATATTAGTTGGATAGGGGTGAATTAAATGAGTAAGAAACAATATGTTGTTGTTGGGTTAGGAAGATTTGGTGTTTCTGTTGCTCAAACATTGTTTGAACTTGGAAATGATGTGCTTGCACTTGATTCGAGTGAAGAAAAGGTTCAAAATATAGCAGATACAGTAACTCATGCTGTTCAAGCTGATGCAACAGATGAAAATAGTTTAAGAGCAATTGGAATTAGAAATTTTGATGTTGCTGTTGTAAGCATAGGTGAAGATATTCAAGCTAGTATAATGGCTACATTGCTTCTAAAAGAAATAGGAGTAAAACACGTAATTACGAAAGCTAATAATGCTATGCATGCAAAAGTATTACGAAAAATAGGAGCAGATAAAGTTATTTTCCCTGAAAAGGATATGGGAGCAAGGGTTGCTCACAATTTAGTATCTTCTAATATACTAGAATATATTGAGCTTTCATCAGATTATAGTATTGCTGAATTTGTTAGTCCTGTGAGTTGGTCAGGCAAAAACTTGATTGAATTGCAATTAAGAGGTAAATATGGTATAAATGTTGTTGCAATAAAAAGAAATAATGAGATAGATGTTTCTCCTTCAGCTGATGAAGAAATTGAATCTGGAGATATAATTGTAGCTATAGGAAGTATTGAAGATTTAAACAAATTGGAACATGTAATAGAATAAGACATTTTCAATTTTATTTCAAATGTTTAGTGAAAAGGGGAATTGATTTTGAAAGTAATAAGTAGTAAGGACAATTCTTTAATAAAGCTTATTTCAAAGTTAAAGATTAAGAAACATAGATTGAAAGAAAACAAGTTTGTAGTTGAGGGCTTAAGGTTTGTTGAGGAAGCATTAAATTCAAACTTTACTGTTAATTCTATAATAATGAGTAACAATTTTAAAGAAAAATGGGAACAAAATGCATTTGATAGAAAAGTATGTGATGGAAGAAAAGTTTATTTGGTTAATGATACTGTATTTAACGACATAAGTAACACAAAAAATCCACAGGGTATAATGGCTATAGTTGAAAATAGGACTATTGATGAAGGAATTAAATATGGATTTTATATTCTAGCGGATAAGATACAGGATCCGGGGAATCTAGGAACAATTATTAGAACAGCACATGCTTCGGGTGCTTCGGGTGTGATTGTTACTAAAGGTACTGTTGATATATATAATGAAAAGACTTTAAGGTCAACAATGGGATCTATCTTTAATATACCTGTATTTGAAGATTTGGATTTGTCACTAGTAAATGACTTAAAAAGCAAAGGTTTTAAAATTGTAACAAGTTCACTTGAAGCTGATGAGGATTTTTATGAGTTAAATTTGACTGATAATATAATAATTGCTGTTGGAAATGAAGGAAATGGTATAAGCAAAGAAGTATATGAATTAAGTGATATGATATGTAAAATTCCTATGCCTGGAAATGCTGAATCGTTAAATGCATCTGTTGCTGCTGCAGTTATGATGTACGAAGTTGTTAGACAAAAAATATACAATTGAAATTTTTAAAAAATAAAGTTATAATGACTTTTATAGGTTATAAAAATTAAAGTAATTGTTATTAATAGGATAGATAAACTTAATATTTAAACTATGATGGAGAGAGTAAGTACAAATGTACTTAAAGGGAGAGTAAATCATTGACTGAGAGTTTGCTTATGTTTACATTGTACCGAAGTTCACTCCGGAGTTCTAATTGTGAAATATAGTAGCAATTAGCGGTAAATCCGATATCTTTTTAAGAGAATATATATTTAATAATATATTAAATAGGGTGGTACCGCGGAGATAGTTCGTCCCTTTGGGATGGGCTATCTTTTTAGTTATAAATTATAAATATTATATCTTCAAAATTCATAAAGTGATGTATTTTGCTTTAGCAAAACGAGTTCACTGGAGATTGAAGATTAGCAATTGATGATTATTTTTAGAAAGGAGCAGTAAACATGAAAGAAAAATTGAATATGATTAAAAATTCTGCATTAGAAGAATTAAAAAATGCAAAAATTAAAGAAGAACTTGAAGCAATAAGAATAAAATATTTAGGTAAAAAAGGTGAATTGACTCAAATACTAAGAGGTATGGGCAAACTTTCAAAAGAAGAGAGACCTATTATAGGTAAAATGGCAAATGAAGTTAGAACATCTATTGAAGAAGTGCTAGAAAATGCTATAAAAAAGATTAATGATGAAGAAAAAAAGAAGAGATTAAAAAGTGAAATTATTGATATATCTATGCCTGGCAAAAAACAATTCATAGGTAAAAAACATCCATTAGAATTAACATTGGACAGGATTAAAGATATTTTTATTTCTATGGGTTTTTCAATTGAAGAAGGTCCAGAGGTTGAGTATGATTATTACAATTTTGAAGCATTGAATATTCCAAAAGAACATCCAGCAAGGGGTGAACAAGATACATTTTACATAAGTGATAATATTGTTTTAAGAACACAAACTTCACCAATTCAGATTAGAACTATGGAGAAGCAAAAACCTCCAATAAAGATGATTGCACCAGGTAAGGTTTATCGTTCAGATGCTGTAGATGCAACTCATTCTCCTATATTCTATCAAATTGAAGGATTAGTTATTGATAAAGGAATTACTTTTGCAGATTTGAAAGGAATACTTGAGTTGTTCACAAAGAAGATGTTTGGTGAAAATATGAAGACTAAATTTAGGCCTCATCATTTTCCGTTTACAGAGCCATCAGCTGAAATGGATGCAACTTGTTTTGTTTGTAATGGAGAGGGATGTAAAGTTTGTAAGGGAAATGGATGGATAGAGTTGTTAGGATGTGGTATGGTACATCCTAATGTACTTAGAAATTGTGGTATTGATCCAGAGTTGTATAGTGGATTTGCTTTTGGATTTGGATTAGATAGAATGGTTATGCTTAATTATGGAATAGATGATATTAGGCTTTTATATGAGAGTGATATGCGATTCTTAAATCAATTTTAGGCAAATATAATATTCAAGAAAAAAATTAGGGAGGTAGCTATAAAATGAAAGTACCTGTTAAATGGTTAAAAGATTATGTAGATATAAATATTTCACCGCAGGAGTTGGCAGATAAGTTAACTTTAAGTGGTTCTAAAGTTGAAGAAGTAATAATAAGTGGTCAAGAGATTCAAAAGGTTGTTACTGGAAAAATTTTAAATATAGAGCCTCATCCAGATGCTGAAAAATTGGTTATTTGCCAAGTCGATATTGGAAAAGAAGAACCTATTCAAATTGTGACAGCTGCTAAGAATATGAAAGAGAATGATATTGTTCCAACAGCATTACATGGTTCAACATTATATGGTGGACTTAAAATAAAAAAAGGAAAATTAAGAGGAGTGGTTTCAAATGGAATGTTTTGCTCAGAAGAAGAATTGGGCTTAGCAGATGGAAAACCAATTGAAGGGCTTATGATATTACCTTCGAATACTCCTGTTGGCAAGGATATTAAAGAAGTATTGAGACTTCAGAGTGCAGTAATTGATTTTGAAATAACTTCAAATAGACCAGATTGTTTAGGAATTATAGGAATAGCAAGAGAAACTGCTGCTACAATAGGGAAAGAGTATAGAATTCCTAATGTAGAATACAAAGCTTTATGTGCTGAAAATATAGAAAATGAAATTAGTGTAGAAATTCAAGATAAGTTATGCAAAAGATATATGGCTAAAGGAATTAAAAATGTAAATATTAAACCTTCCCCAGAATGGATGCAGGAAAGACTTATTGAAGCAGGCATTAGACCTATAAATAACATAGTAGATGTAACTAATTTTGTTATGATTGAATTAGGTCAGCCATTACATGCTTTTGATAGAAGACAAATAACTTCTGATAAAATAGTAGTTGAAAGAGCGAAGAATGGAGAAAAGTTTAAAACATTAGATGGAACAGAAAGAATATTAGATGAAGAAATTCTGTGTATAAAAGATGGAGAAAAAACGATTGCATTAGCAGGTATAATGGGTGGAGAAAATTCAGAAGTCAAATGTGATACAACAGAAGTAGTATTAGAGTGTGCCAGTTTTGATGCTGTAAACATAAGAAATACAACAAGCAAATTAGCTTTAAGAACAGATGCATCATCAAAATTCGAAAAACAGATTGATATTAATGGTGTTAAACGTGCTATGGATAGAGCTTGTTATTTAATACAGGAAATTGATGCTGGTGAGATTATGCAGGGATGTATAGATATTCATACTGAAAATGTTTCAGAACATACAATTACTGTTGATGCAAATTGGATAAATAGTTTTTTGGGTACTAACATAGATAAAGAAAAAATGAAAGAATATCTTGACAGATTAGATCTAAAAACAGAAATCAAATATGATAATTTGGTTGTTTCTGTACCTACATTTAGGGTCGATATAAACATAAAGGAAGATATAGCAGAAGAGATTGCTAGACTTTATGGATATAATAATATTCCAGCAACAATACCTAGTAGTGAAACTCTTAGAGGTGGAAAAAGTCAAAAACAAATTTTAGATGATAAAACTATTCAAACTTTGATTAACAGTGGATTAAATCAATCTATAAGTTATTCATTTGTTAGTCCAAAAGTGTTTGATAAAATTTTAGTTCCTACTGAAAGCAACTTAAGAGATGTTGTAAAGATTAAGAATCCTTTAGGAGAAGATTTTAGTATAATGAGAACAACCACAATTGCTTCTATGATGGAATCAATGTCAAGAAATTATACTAGGAGTAATAAAAATGCTAGACTTTTTGAAATTGGAAAAGTATATATACCTAATAAAGATAAAAATAAACTTCCAGAAGAAAAAAATATTTTAACCATAGGTATGTATGGAGAAGTTGATTATTTCAATTTAAAAGGTGTTATAGAGAATATTATTGATGCATTAGGAATTGATAAAATTAAATTTGAAAGAGAACAAAATAATCCATCATTTCACCCGGGGAAAACTGCTGCAATTTATATTAAAAATAAATTTATAGGTGTATTAGGGGAAATACATCCAGATGTGTGTGAAAATTATGGAATTGAAGAAAGATGCTATATTGCAGAAATTAATTTAGATATTTTTTATGCAAATTCAAAATTAAATAAAAAGTATACACCACTACCTAAATACCCATCAGTGACAAGAGATATTGCTATTCTTGTGGATGATACTGTTTTAGTTCAATATATAGAAGATATAATAGAGAAAACTGGAAGAAATATAGTTGAAAGCTATAAATTATTTGATGTTTATAAGGGTAAACAGATTCCAGAAGGTAAGAAGAGTATAGCTTATTCTATAGTATACAGAGTAAGTGATAAGACATTAACAGATAAAGAAGTTGACAAAGTACATGATAAGATATTAAGGACACTTGAATATAAATTAGGTGCTCAATTGAGATAATAATTATAAAAAGATGTTTTCCAAACAGAGGAAAACATCTTTTTATAAAGATATAAAGATAGAATATATTGTGCTTGAATACTTTCATAATTAGGTAAAATGTGCTACAATTATGTTAAACTATGTTTTAAGAGGGTGACTAAATGAACACTGTTAGGGTAATTATTAATGGGGTGGAATATAGTTTAAAAGGTGAAGAGAGAGAAGAGTATTTGCATAAAGTAGCATCATATGTCGATAAAAAGCTTATAGAAATAAAAGAAAATAATAACAAATTAAGTACTAGTTCAGCTGCTGTACTTACTGCGGTTAACATTGCGGATGAATTATTTAAAATAAAAAACGAACTGGGTGAATTGCTTAATAAGGTTGAAGAAATTTATAATGATGATAAAAGAATAAAAGAAGAAAATATTTCTTTAAAAAAACAGCTTAGTCATTTAGAAAATTATAATGTTGAATTGACAGAAAAAATTAAAAAGAGTAATAATAATGAATATATACTGAGATTAGAAGGAGATATTAAGAAATTAAATGAGCAGATTACTATAATGGGTGAGGAATCTAAAAAGTATTTGCAAGAAATACAAATGTTGAAAGAGGAAAACAAAGCTATAAAGATGAAAAATCAGTCGTATAATAGCGAAATTATAAACTTAAAGAAAGATATACTTGAAAAGGAAATAGAACTCACTAAAGAAAGAAAGATGAGAAATCCATTAAAAAAAGCGGATGACATATAGGAACACATTTTGTTATAGGATGTGTTCTTTGTTATATTTTTTTTAAAATTAGCATAGTAATTTTAAAAAGGTAGTTTTAAAAGGCAATATAAAAATATCTAGGGGGAACTTTTAATGAAAGTACTGCTGTGTGTTAGGCAGGATTATTATAGAAATTTTGCATCAGATTCAATGCAAGTTATGCAGATTGCAAAATATCTTAAAAAATTAGGGGTAATATTTGATATAAATAATGGTGAAACGGTTGATTATTCTTCATATGATATAATACACTTATTCAACTTAAATTCTACTGGAGAAATATATAAGTATTATAAAATAGCACATCATTACAGAAAAACAATAGTGGTTTCGCCAAATTATTGGGATTTGAGTAGATATTATGACTATGTTGGTGATATTGAAGGATTAAAATTATGGAGAAGATGTAAACCATATAGAGATGAAATATTGAAGAAATGTAACATTATATTTTGTAATAGTAATATTGAAAAAGAGCATTTAAAGAAAGAATTTGGTTATAATGCACCATGTAAAATTATACATTATGGTGTTAATGCACAAAATGATGACATTCCTTTATATAATTTTAAGGAAAGGTATATGCTAGATAAATATATTTTATGTGTTGGTAGGATATGTGAAATTAAAAATCAGTACGTTTTGGCTAAGATTTGCAGTGAAATGGGTATAGAACTTATATTGATAGGAAATGTAGAAGATGGGAAATATTTTAAAAAGTGTATGAAATTCAAGAATGTTAAATATTTTGGATTCATGGATAGTTATAACATATATAATGCATATAGATTTGCAAAAGTTCATGTGAATTGTAGTTTTGCTGAAATGCCAGGGTTATCTTCATTAGAGGCGGCTGCAAGTGGTTGCACAGTTGTTTCAACTGAAGAAGGATGTTCTTATGAATATTTTAAAGATATGGCAATATACAATGATCCATATGATGAAGAAGATATATTTAATGCTATTAATAAGGGATTACAGATGAAAAAGAGTACAAGGCTCAAAAATTATATTACTAATAATTTTTCTTGGAAAAAGTATTGTGGTAGAATATATGAATATTATATGCAGTTATTATAAGAACATAGACACATACTGATATTATGTTATTACAGTATGTGTCTATGTTTTTTGTAATATTTATTAATATATTCTTAGAAGTATTGTATAATAAGGAGTGGAAAGCTAAAACAGGGTTTAAAATAAGGAGAACATATATATGAGAAAGATTGAATTATTAGCTCCAGCAGGAGAAATGAATAGCCTTATTGCAGCAGTTCAAAATGGGGCGAATGCAGTTTACATAGGTGGAAGCAGATTTTCAGCAAGAGCGTATGCAGGTAACTTCAATGATGAAGAAATAGTTAAAGCAGTAGACTATTGTCATTTATATGGTGTTAATGTTTATGTGACTTTAAATACTTTATTAAAGCATACAGAAATTTATGATGCATTAAAATACTGTGAATTTTTATACAACATTGGAGTTGATGCTTTAATTGTTCAGGACACAGGTCTTATATATTTGGTAAGAAAATATTTACCAGAATTTGAACTTCATGCATCGACTCAAATGACGGTGCATAATGCAGAAGGTGCATTGTTTCTAAAAGATTTAGGTTTAAAGAGGATAGTTTTATCTAGAGAACTTACATTGGAAGAAATAGAGTATATTTCAAAAGAGTTTAAAATAGAGACAGAAATATTTATTCATGGAGCATTGTGTATTTCTTATTCTGGACAATGTTTAATGAGCAGTATAATAGGAGGAAGGAGTGGAAATAGAGGAAGGTGTGCACAACCATGTAGATTACCATATAAGCTTCTAAATTTAAATAATGGTTTAGAAAAAAAAGGATATTTAATGAGTCCTAAGGATATTTGTACTATTAACGATATTGCTAAAATAATAGAAAGCGGTGCTGTATCACTAAAGGTAGAAGGGAGGATGAAAAGACCAGAGTATGTTGCCGGTGTTATAAGTGCTTATAGAAAGGCAATTGATAGTTTTTATGATAATAGTTATTTTGATGTATATGAGCAACAAAATAGATTAATGAAGTTATTTAATAGGGGTGGATTTTCTAAAGCATATTTATTTGGCAATACAGGAGCTAGTATGATGGCTTACAATTTTCCTAAGAATACTGGTATTGAAATAGGTAAAGTCTTAAATAACAATTATGTTCAGTTGCTTGGAAATTTAGCAGTTAAAGATGGAATAAGAACTAAAAGTGGAGGATTTACAGTAAATAAAATAATCAGAAATGGAAAAGAAGTATATGAAGCATATGAAGGAGAAAAGGTTATAATAAAGCCATCTAATTATAGTAAAAATGAAATTATATTCAAAACATATGATTATAAATTGTTAAATGAATTATATAAAAGCTACAAAAATATGTTTGATAAAAAAGTATCAGTAACAACTAATGTGGTATTTAAAGTTTACAAACATATTTCTTTGGAAACAGAGTATGATGGTATTACATTTAAAGTGGAGGGAGATATCGTACAAAAAGCTATAAATAAACCTCTAAATAAAGAAAGGTTAATAAAAAATCTAAATAAGGCTGGAGATATATTTATAAAAATTGAAAGTGTAAATTTTGAAGTGTTTGAAGAAGGATTTTTACCTATTTCTGCAATCAATGATGTTAGGAGAAAGCTGTTAATCAAAATTAAAAACTATATTAAAAATAAATTCAAAAGAAACAACAAAATTGATATAAAAAATATTGTAAAAACAGAGAATGAAAATATATGTTATAATTTTGCACAAGAGAAAAATATGCCACAATTATTAGTAGTAGTTAATACAGAAGAGCAGTTTAGAGCTGCACTTGATAAAGAAGTACAGGATATTGCCGTTACTTTATTTGATAAAAATGATAATATAAATTTTCATTCAGAAAAGGAATTTAATCTATATTTCAAAATACCTAATATAATTAAGGACTATGAATTTTTAGAGGTTTCTAAAATTATTGAGAAAAATATTAACTCTATTAATGGATTGATAACTGCTAATTTAGGTATAATAAGTAAGTTTAGAGGTAGAACAAAAATAATAGGGGATTACAAGTTAAACATATTTAATCAATACAATTTTAAATTTTTTGATAATATTCTTGATGGAGCATACTTAAGTGTAGAGCTTAATAAAAGTGAAATAAAAGGAATAATGAAATCGTGTAATAATTTTCCATATGGTATTATTGTATATGGAAAATATGAAATTATGGTTTCCGAATATTGTGTTATTGGTTCAGTTTTTGGTGGAAAAACTGAAGAAAAAAGTTGCAATGGAGAATGCACAAGAGGAGAATTTGTTTTAAAAGATAGGATGGGAAAGGAATTTAGATTAAAAACAGATAAATTTTGTAGATGCTATATATATAATAGTGTTCCTACTAATTTAATTGATAATGTAGATGAATTAGAGAGAAAAAATTTAAAATCTTATAGAATAGATTTAATCGATGAAAGCTATGAAGAAGCAATATGTGTTATTAAAAGTTTTAAAGCTAGAAAATGGTTAGGAGAGAAAAAAGAATTTACTAAGGGGCACTTCAAAAGAGGAGTAGAATAGAGAATATTGTTAAAAGGTGGTTTTGTTATGAATAAGAAGAGCTTAAGAATATTGGAATTTGACAAGGTTAAGGAAAGAATAAAGAAATATGCTCAAACATCAGCAGCTAAAGATATTATTTATGGTTTAGAGCCTTATGATAGTGTTTTTGAGGTAAGACAGCATTTAAAAGAAACAGATGAAGCATTTAATTTGTTAACTAAAAAAGGCAATCCTCCATTTGAAGGTTTATTTGATGTTAGAGAAGCTATAAATAATGCTAGTAAAGGGGCTACTCTATTTCCTGGGCAATTGCTAAAGATTGCACAATTATTGCACTCTGCAAGAAGATTTAAGAGCTTTATAGCACATAAAGAAGATGAAGAGGGATATCCAGTTTTAGAAGATATTTGTGCTGGTATAGTACCACTAAAAAAAATTGAAGAAAAAATATTTAACGCAATAATAGGCGAAAATGAAATAGCTGATAGGGCGAGCACAAAGTTATTTAATATTAGAAATACATTAAGAGTAAAAAATACTTCTGTAAAAGACAGAGTTAATGCTATGGTTAGAGCCAACTCTAAATATTTACAAGAAAACTTATATACTATAAGAGGTGATAGGTATGTTTTGCCAGTAAAGGCAGAACATAAATCAAGCGTTCCTGGATTAGTTCATGATCAAAGTTCATCTGGTGCAACCCTTTTTATAGAACCTATGAGTTTGGTCAATCTTAATAATGAAATTAAAGAATTGAAACTTAAGGAAAAGGCTGAAATCGAAAGAATTTTAGCCGAATTATCTTCTGATATATATGATAATATAAATGCAGTTAGAAACGATGCAAATATAATATGGGAGCTTGATTTTATTTTTGCAAAAGCACATTACGCATCAGATTTGGATTGTATTCTTCCCATTATAAATGAGGATGGAATAATAGACATTATAGATGCAAGACATCCACTTATAGATGCTAAAGAAGTTGTATCAAATAGCATATATTTAGGTAGAGAGTTTACATCATTGATAGTTACAGGACCAAATACAGGAGGAAAAACAGTTACACTAAAAACAATAGGAATTATTGAAATAATGGCAATGAGTGGATTGTTAATACCAGCAAAGCAAAATTCTATTGTAAGCTATTTTGATGAGATATTCGCTGATATTGGTGATGAACAGAGTATAGAACAAAGTTTATCCACTTTTTCATCGCATATGAAAAATATTGTTAATATAATAGACAAAGCTGATTATAAATCGCTCGTGTTATTTGATGAATTGGGTGCAGGTACTGATCCAACTGAAGGTGCGGCTCTTGCTGTTTCTATATTAGAAAATTTAAGAAAAAGAAATTGTAAAATTGCAGCTACTACTCATTATAGTGAAATGAAAGGATATGCTTTAAAAACCATTGGTGTTGAAAATGCCTCTGTAGAATTTGATGTTGAAACATTGAGACCTACATATAAATTGCTTATAGGTGTACCTGGAAAATCGAATGCTTTTGAAATTTCAAGAAGACTTGGATTGCCAGAGTATATTATTAGCTATGCAAAACAGAATATATCGAAAGATACAATGGAATTTGAAAATTTAATTCAGAGCCTTCAGGATAAAAATATAAAAGCTGAAAAAGATGCAATAGAAGCAGAAATTTTAAAGATGGATGCTGAAAAATTGAAAAAAAGGTATGTTCAAAAACTTGGAAAGCTTGAAAACATAAGAGAAAAAGCAATTATTGAAGCACAGAAAGAAGCAAAAAGAGTGATTAGAGAAGCAAAAAATGAGGCGGATGATATACTTAAAAATATTAGAAAACTAGAATCAATGGGGTATTCTTCTAATGTTAGACAAAAGCTAGAAAAAGAAAGAAAAAAATTGAAGGATAAATTAGATGTAGTAGAAGAGAATTTAGCTAATAAGTCAAAGAATAAGGGAGAAAAATTGAAGAGCGTAGAAGAGGGGCAAGAGGTTTTATTATCTACTATAAACCAAAATGTTATTGTTTTGTCTAAGCCAGATAAAAAAGGAGAAGTACTTGTCCAAGCAGGAATAATGAAGATAAATGTTAAATTAAATGATTTAAGAGCAATAAAAGAAAGCAGTAGTACTACTTCAAAAGTGAATTATTCTAAAAGAGAATCTAAATTGAATATGAATATGGTTTCATCTTCAGTTGATTTGAGAGGAATGGATTCTGAAGAAGCGATTTATACAGCAGATAAATATCTGGATGATGCGTACTTGGCTGGCTTAGGAGAAGTAACAATAATTCACGGTAAAGGAACAGGTGTTTTGAGAAAAGCTATCACGAATATGCTTAAAAGGCATCCTCATGTTAAATCTTACAGAATTGGTATTTATGGAGAAGGAGGAAATGGAGTTACTGTTGTTGAACTTAAATGATACAATTAGTTTACTTTAGCAAAACGAGTTCACTCGAGTTTACTTTAGTAACTAAAGTTATAATTTTGAAATTTGCAAAAATAGGAGAGTGGTTTTGTGATTTTGATTAGTGCATGTTTGTGTGGAGTTAATTGCAAGTATGATGGTGGAAACAATATAAATGATAAAGCATTAAAACTTTTAAGAGAGGGGAAAGCTATTTTAGTTTGTCCTGAGCAGCTTGGAGGGCAATCAACACCTAGAGCACCTCATGAAATACAAAATTCTACTGGAGCAGATGTTTTAGATGGTAAGGGTGTGATTTTAGGCCCTGAGGGTGATGATGCAACACAGGAATTTTTAAAAGGTGCATATGAAACATTGAAAATAGCTAAAGAGGTTGGAACGAATGTTGCTATTTTAAAGGCAAGAAGTCCATCTTGCGGATTTGGTAGAATTTATGATGGCTCTTTTACAGGCAATAAGAAGTATGGTAATGGCGTTACAGCAGAACTATTGTCAAGACATGGAATAAAGATTTTTACCGAAGAAAATATTGATGAATTTTTAAAAAAGTATGAAGCATATTTAGGAAAATAACTAACATATTTGAGTTGCTATTTTATTTTACATGTTTGAGTAGATGTTGTTTGGAGGGATTAAAATGAATTATGATGAAGTTTTGAAAAATGCTAAACAAAACTTAAATGGAAGTTGCAGGGTATGTAAAGTTTGTAATGGAGTTGCATGTGCTGGTGAAGTACCAGGAATGGGAGGGAAGGGTACTGGAGCAGCATTTATGGAAAATATTAAAGCACTTAACGAATACAAACTTAACTTAAGAACAATACATGATGTTAAGGAACCTGATTTAGAAATTGAAATGTTTGGGCATAAAATGAGTTTACCAATATTTGCAGCACCTATATCAGGAACTACTCTGAATATGGGAGGAAAATTTACAGAAGAAGAATACATATCATGGGTAATTGAAGGATGTCTAAATGCAGGTATATATCCTATGGTAGGAGATACTGCAGTAGATTCATTTTTAATTACTAATCTAAAACAATTGAAAAAGAACGGTGGTAAGGGTATACCATTTATTAAGCCATGGGAAAATTCAAATGTAATAAAGAAAATAAAAATGGTTGAAGAATCGGGTGCGTTTGCAGTAGGAATGGATATTGATGCTTGCGGATTAATCACACTTGCACTTCATGGAAAACCTGTTATGCCTAAAACTATTGATGATATAAAAGAAATTGTTGATAGTACCAAACTACCATTCATTTTAAAAGGAATTATGACTGTTGATGAAGCCGAACTTGCTGTTAAAGCAGGAGTTTCTGCAATAGTTGTTTCAAATCATGGTGGCAGGGTATTAGATCATACCCCAGGGGTTGCAGAAGTTCTTCCTAAAATAGCCAAAGCAGTCAAGGGCAAAATTACTATTTTAGCAGATGGTGGTATAAGAAGTGGTGTGGATATTCTAAAAATGTTAGCACTTGGAGCTGATGCAGTGTTAATAGGTAGGCCTTTTGTTACTGCTTCATTTGGTGGACAGGTAGAAGGAGTAAAACTTTATGTTGAAAAATTAAAATCTGAATTAAAGTCTGCCATGATACTCACTGGGTGTAAATCTGTTAAATATATAGATGAGAGAATTTTGTACTAAATTTGAAGAAAAAATAAGATAGAGTTATTTCATATCATAGAGATTGGCAGTTATTTTACCAATCTCTATTGTTGTACTTTAGCAGATTACATTGACAAAAGATGAACATGTATTATACTAAAAATGAGAGGTAATTTGCAAAAAATATTTTTAGTGTGGGGGTAATACCATGTTTAACAATTTTCAGGAAATTAAAAATTTCATTAAAGAAAATGATATTAAGATGATAGACTTTAAAGTTGTAACACTTCAAGGTAAATGGAGACATCTTACTATACCAGCAGAAAGGCTTAGTGAAAAGACGTTTACAGATGGAATAGGATTTGATGGGTCTAGCTATGGCTACTTGTCTGTTGAAAGTTCGGATATGTGTTTTATTCCAGATATGTCGACAGCTTTTATTGATCCATATTGCAGTGTAAAGACTTTAAGTATGATTGCAAATATTTATACAGTTGGAAAAAATGAAGGAAGATTTTCAGGTGATCCTAGATATATTGCAGAAAAAGCAGAAAAATATATGAAAAATTTAGGAATAGCTGATGAATATGTAATTGGACCAGAATTTGAATTTTATATTTTTGATACAGTTAATTTTGGCGTTGAAAATCATCATCAAGAGGTACATATTGATTCAAAACAGGCACCATGGAATACAAATTCTAAAGAAGATAATAAAGGATATAAAGCTCCATTTCAGGATGCATATCATTTGGCACTTCCATATGATTCAAGTAATGATTTAAGAAGTGAAATAGCTTTAAAAATGCAGGAGATGGGTATTGATGTTAAATACCATCATCATGAAGTTGGTTCTGCTGGACAGTTAGAAGTAGAAGTTGAATTAGCATCTATGTTTAAAATGGCAGATAATACAATGATGGCTAAATATGTAATTAAGAATGAAGCTATTGCTCATGGTAAGACAGCTACATTTATGCCAAAACCGTTATATGGGGAAGCAGGAAGTGGAATGCATGTTCATATGTTATTAAGAAAAAATGGAAGGAATATGTTTTATGATGCAAATGGATATTCAGAATTAAGCCAAGATGCATTGTATTTTATAGGCGGAATACTAAAACATTCTAAGGCATTGTTAGCGTTTACAGATCCTTCTACAAATTCTTATAAGAGATTGGTACCAGGTTTTGAAGCACCTGTATCTATTTGCTTTGCTACAGGAAATAGAACTGCAGTAATTAGAGTTCCAGGTTATGTTAAGGATCCTGAAAAGAGAAGATTTGAATTTAGACCTTCAGATGCAACTGCTAATCCATATTTGGCATATTCAGCAATGCTTATGGCTGGAATTGATGGAATAAAAAATAATATTGATCCAACTAAAGAAGGATTTGGACCTTATGATGTGAATATTTTTGAATTGCCTGAAGAAGAACAAGCTAAAATTGAGGCTCTTCCAAAATCACTTGATGAAGCTTTGGAAGAATTAAGAAAAGATCATGATTTCTTGCTTGAAGGCGGAGTTTTTGATGAGTTTTTCATTAATAACTGGATAGATTATAAATATAACAAAGAAATTAAGAAAGTTATTCCAGTTCCTTCACCAGTTGAGTTCCAATTATATTATGATTTGTAATGCTATTATGTACTAGGAATTATGTATTAGGTGCTATGTACTGGAGAAAAAGAAGGTACTAGGGTTTTCCTGATTAAGTCACAATATGTTTTGGCGACTAGTGATTGGTGATTAATGACTTTGTTTTAGTCTCTAGTATTCAATCTCCGGTTTCCAGTACAAATTTGTGACTTGACTTGCTATATACCTATAATTATTATTTACTATTACTTGTTCACTATTATCTGAATTTATAGTTGCTTATTTATACTCAAAAATCTGAAAATAAATAATCTTTCGAAAGGACGGATAATATGGTTAAAAAATTAGAGGAACTATTAGAGCTTGCTAAAAAGAGAGAAAAAAAAGTAATATCTGTAGCTGTAGCACACGATAAACCTGTGCTAGAAGCTGTGTGCGAAGCTGTTAATATTGGAATAGTAGATGCAATATTGGTTGGTGATAAAGAAAAGATTATTTCTATTGCTCAAGAAGAAAATTTAGATTTGGGTAATATGGAGATTATTGACGAAAAAGATGTAGTTAAAGCTGCTGCAAAAGCTGTTGAATTTGTATCTCAAGGTAAAGCACATTACATAATGAAAGGATTATTAGGAACTTCAACGCTTTTAAAAGCAGTACTAAATAAAGGTGCTGGATTGAGAGGTAAAGGTCTTTTATCTCACGTTATGGTTTATGATGTTCCAGCGTATCATAAATTGCTTTTCTTAACAGATGGTGGAATGGTTCCATACCCAGAACTTAAAGATAAAATAGAAATAATCAATAATGCTGTAAAGGTTGCTCATGCATTAGATATTGAAAATCCTAAGGTAGCTCCTATATGTGCTGTTGAGGTTGTTAATCCTTCTATGCAAGCTACATTAGATGCTTCAGCACTTTCACAAATGAATAAAAGAGGGCAAATTAAAGGATGCATTATTGATGGCCCATTAGGATTAGATAATGCTGTATCAATGGAGGCAGCAAGACATAAAGGTATTGTTAGTGAAGTTGCAGGAGATAGTGATATCTTACTTGTACCAAATATAGAAGCAGGCAATTTTTTAGGTAAGTCCCTAACTTATTTTGGTAATGCAGTTAATGCAGGTGTTATAATGGGGGCTAAATGTCCAGTTGTACTAGTTTCTAGAGCTGATACTGCAAAATCTAAGTTATATTCAATAGCATTGGGTGCAATTATTTCTTAAATATTTGTAAATATAATTTGAGGAGGTTGAACATATGAAGGTAATTATGAGTGGTAATGAAGCTATTGCTAGAGGTGCTTATGAAGCAGGTGTTACAGTAGCTTCAGCTTATCCAGGAACACCAAGCACTGAAATATTGGAAAACTTTGCAAGATATGAAGGGGTTTATGCCGAATGGGCTCCAAATGAAAAAGTAGGACTTGAAGTTGCAGCAGGAGCTGCAATAGCAGGAGCTAGAACACTTACAACAATGAAACATGTAGGATTAAATGTTGCTGCAGACCCATTGTTTACAATGGCTTATGAGGGCGTAAATGGAGGAATGGTAGTAGTTACTGCAGATGACCCTGGAATGCATTCATCTCAGAATGAGCAAGATAATAGGTATTATGCTCCTCATGCAAAGATAGCCCTAATTGAGCCATCAGATTCACAAGAATGTATAGATTATATGAAAGAAGCTTATGAAATAAGTGAAAAATATGATACTGTTGTTTTGTTTAGAAGTACTACAAGGGTTTCACATTCAAAGTCAGTTGTTGAATTGAATGAAAGAAAAGATGTAGGTGTTAAGCCATATGAAAAAGATATTAAGAAATATATAATGACTCCAGGTCATTCAAGAGTTAAACATTATGAAGTTGAAAAGAGGCTAGAAAAACTTAGACAGTATTCAAATAATACTTATCTAAATAGAGTACAAATGGGAGATACTAAAATAGGAATCATTACTAGTGGTATTTCTTATCAATATGCAAAAGAAGTATTTGGAGATAACGCATCGTACTTAAAAATTGGTTTTAGTTACCCTCTACCAGATGAAATGATTAGAGAATTTGCTGGCAAAGTAGAAAAACTTTATATAATCGAAGAAAACGACCCATATATTGAAACACAAGTAAAAGCTATGGGAATTGAATGTATTGGTAAAGAAGTAATTCCAATTTGTGGTGAATTAAATCCAGACATTATTAGAAAATCTATATTAGGAAAAGAAAATGAAGCTGTGTATACTACTGATGTTAAAGCACCATCTAGACCACCAGTATTATGTCCTGGTTGTCCTCATAGGGGAATTTTTTATGCAGTTTCAAAGTATAAAGATATAATAGCTACTGGTGATATAGGATGTTATACTCTTGGGATGGTAGCTCCATTAAATGTAACTGATACAGTTATTTGTATGGGTGCCTCTGTTTCTGCAGGAATTGGTTTTGAAGAAGCTGCAAGAATGGCAAATAGAAAAGATAATAAAGTTTTTGCTTTTATTGGAGATTCAACTTTCTTCCATTCAGGAATAACTGGACTTATAAATTCGGTTTATAATAATGCTCCAATTGTAACTTGTATATTGGATAATAGAATTACAGCAATGACAGGTCATCAAGAAAATCCAGGAACAGGTAAAACTCTTCAAAATAAACCTGCTCCGATAATAGATATAGAAAAATTGGTAATTTCTATTGGTGTTAAACCAGAAAATATAAGAGTGGTAGATCCATACGATTTAGAAACTACAGAAGCTGCAGTTAAAGATGCTCATGAAAGTACAGAGCCATTTGTAATTATAACTAAACAACCATGTGCTCTTAAGAAAGATGTAATAAAAGCAAGAGCTGGAATTAAGTGCGTCATAGATACTGAAAAATGTAAGAAATGTAAACTTTGTTTAAAGACAGGCTGTCCAGCACTTAAGTTCCAAGATGGTGTTGTAAGCATTGATGAAAATATGTGTAATGGCTGTGGAATTTGTATGCAGGTATGTCCATTTAATGCTATAACAAAGGTGGGTGAATAATGATGAAAGAAGTTAAAAGTATTTTATTTGTTGGTGTAGGAGGACAAGGTACTATACTTGCTTCAAAGATATTAAGTGAAGGACTTATGAAAAATGGTTATGATGTGAAGATGTCTGAGGTACATGGTATGGCTCAGAGAGGTGGCAGTGTTACTACTCAGGTAAGATTTGGTGAAAAAGTTTTTTCTCCTTTAATAGAAATGGGTAAAGCAGATGCCATAGTGTCTTTTGAGAAATCAGAAGCAGCTAGATGGCTTGGATATCTGAAAAAAGATGGTTATTTGGTGGTTAATGACTATGAAATTCATCCTGTACCAGTTTTGATTGGAGAAGAAAAATATCCCAAAAATGTAAATGAAAAATTAGAAAAAGCTGTAGATAATGCAATTATATTTGATGCTTCAAATATGGCTACTGAGCTTGGAAATATAAAAGCACAGAATGTTGTTTTACTAGGTGCTTTAATTAAAGCTTTAGGATTAGATGATTTAGATTGGGAAGAAACAGTTGAAAAATTAGTTCCTGAAAAAGCTATTGAGTTAAATAAAAAGGCTTTAATAAAAGGAATGGAATGCGTTAAATAAAATATATGTAGTACAAGGCTATCCCTAAAGGGACAGCCTTGTTTTAATTACAAAATAGTTTCTATGTTTGTTTTAGCAAAACGATTTCACTTTTAATTGATATTCCTGTATAATATATTGTGAGGTATTAAGGCATTTTTAAAAAAATAACTAGTCAGTATGCTAGTCTATTTTGCGAACTACTTCATCGTCGGAATCCGTTGATAGAATCTACTATTAGCAGAACCTAACTCTTTGTATTTCACAAAATATACGTCACATCTTTGAATTGTTATTTTATTTCAAATGCCTAATGTTGGGAGGAATTTATGTGGTGTTTTATGAAGAAGCTGATAACAATGTGCTTAAAATCATAAAGAGTTATGTTAAATTTGGAGAAAGTATAAGAGTTTCAAAGAGTATTAAGCTTGGAAACAAGTTGTATAGAGAAATTATTATTAACAAGAAGTTTTTTAACAAGTTGAGCAATGAGGCAGTTGGATATTTATATATTGACGAAAACAATAATATTGTTGATGATGAAAATATTAAAAAAGAAATAGCAAAAATAAGTTATTTTGCAGAAATGTTTTTGGATGATTCAAATCCTAATAGTTTGAAAAGTGCTTTATTGAGTGATGAAGATATGCAAAAAGATAGAAATACTTACAAAGAAGCATTAGAAGCATTGGAAGGACTAATTAAAGATGGTTTAGATGAAGGTGAAAAAATAATACATATATTAGAAAACATGCCTGATTTAAGAATGAAAAATGATAAAAAGCTTAGAGAAGTAATATATATTGCAAGTGAGTTTATTAATGAAAACAATTATTTCGACGATAAAATTTGCAGGGAACTAAGAAGTAAATATGTAGATGCAATGCTTGTAAACTTTGAAAAGGTAAAGTTGGTTGCATCTGGAACAAGATATTATGATAATATAAAAAAATCGGCTGAAAAGAAAAGAAAAAGATTAAGCGTCAGGTTTAACAGTAAAGTTACAATTCCAATATTTAGATTAGATTACATACTTTCATATTTTAAGAGGATTATAAGGACATATGAGTGTATTCTAAAAATGAGCAATTCTGAATATATAAAAAGAATGTCTACCATTGAAAGAGAAAAAATAAATAAAAAAATTGAACTTATAAGGTAAAAGCATCTGCAAAATGCAGATGCTTTTTTAGATGCAAAATGTTGCTTGTAAAATGTATATATCTATATTTATGTGTTAATAATAGTAAGAGGATTGTAGAGTTATTTACTATTTATTTTATTATTTACGGGAGGCGATAATTTTGGAATCATTAAATATACAGGAAAGAGTTAAAAAATGCAATCATTTTGCTAAAAAGGAAAGAAAAAGTGGTAAAATTCCAGGTGTGTTATATGGAAGTGATATTAATAGTTTTATGTTTGAAGTTGGTGAAATAGAATTAAATAATCAGATTAAAAGGGATGGAGAACATGGACTTTTGAATGTGGAGGTTGATGGAAGTATAATTAAAGCATTGATTAAAGAAGTCCAAAGAGAACCATTAAGCCATAAGGTAATACATATTGATTTAGAAAAAGTAGATGGAAATGAATATATACAAACAGAAATTCCTCTTGTACTTAAAGGTGAAGGTGCTGTAAAGAGTAAAGGTGGAATTATTCAAAAAGAAAAAATATCTGTAAAAATACAGTGCAAAGCAGATAATATTCCTAGAAGTATTGATATTGATGTATCTAATTTAGATATAGGTGGAATTGTAAGAATAGGTGATGTTGAATTAGGAGAAGATTTTACATTCATAGAACCAGAAAATACTGTAATAGTTTCAATAACAACCAACAATTCAGAGTTTGATGAAGAAGATGATGATGAAGAGAAAGAGGATGCTATATTGTAGACATATAGGGATATAAGAAAGGGGCTATAGCCCCTTTGATTTGCATTTTATCTATTTGAATAAGAGTACTAGTTACCAGTGGACTAGTAGCTAGTTGATGATGAAATAGGTACACGATTTTTTAAATACAATATAAAAAATATTATTTCCGGAACTTTTTTTTTGTTTTCTTTTTCCAGATTACAGGGCGTAATTAGTCAATTTTTAGCATAATATCGTTGAGTCCTGTTATATAATTTTGAAGAAATTTTAAATCTTCTGAAGAAAGAGAAGATAGTTTATCAGCTAAGCTATCTTTAACTTTTTGTTCTTGTTCTTTCAAAAAGTTACGAGCCTTATCTGTAAGTGCAATTCTGATTATTCTTCTGTCATTTGGGTCGTTATATCTAGTTACAAATTCCTTAGAAATTAAATTATCAATAATAGGTGTCATGTTTGGTTTATATATTGCCAGATTTTTTGCTACTTCAGAAATAGAAGATGCTCCATTGCGAGCTAAATAAATTATCACTTTTACATGAGAAGGTGGCATAGGAAAATCCTTCATTATTTCATTTGGATTGAGTATTTTTTTATGTAAAGCAAACATTAAATTATACAAATCATTTGAAATCTTATTAAGTTCATTACAATTCATAAATTTCCTCCAGATTAGTTTATAAGTACTGTATTGGTTTTATTGATTCTATAAGTGAGAGATTTAAGATTTTTGCTTCAAGTGGAGTAGAATATCCACTTGAAGCTACTATATTTCGCTTTATCAAAACGAGTTTATTACTATATTAATTATAAACTAAAAATAATTTCTTAACAACAAAAAAGTTATTGACTTATAATAGTTATAAATTTATAATTAATATTATTACTTATAAAGCAATTAATATTTTGTAGATTAATATAAAACTGAAAAGGAGGAGTATTGAATGCTAAAATTAATTAAGTATTTGAAACCATTTGCTGTTTCAATTATAGTAATTATAATTTTATTGTTTGTTCAAGCTACGTGTAATTTATCTTTGCCGGATTATATGTCTAATATTGTAAATGTAGGTATTCAGCAAAGTGGAATTGAAAATGCAGTACCAAAGGTAATACGTAAAAGTGAATTTGATAAGTTATTGCTATTTATGGGCAAAAGTAATAGGGAAGTAGTGAAGAATGACTATATTCTTTTAGATAAACAAAATCTTAATAATACTGATTTAAATAATTATTTAAAGGATTATCCTTTACTTGATAAAGAGAAAATTTACAAACTTAATACTAGTGATAAGAATGAAATAAATAAGCTTAATTCAATATTAGGTAAACCTATTCTTATAGTGTTTGGCATTGAAAAGAATGATTTTAAAGCACTATCAATGAATATACCTAAAAATGTTGATACTTTTATGTTGCTTTCTAAAATGCCAAAAGAAAAATTAAAAGTTATTAAGGAAAATATAAATAAAAAATTTGATAATATGTCCGATACTGTGATTACTCAAGCTGCAGTTAATTATATTAAGGATGAGTATAAGAGCATAGGAATTGATGTTGATAAGCTGCAGCTAAAATATGTTCTTGTTTCAGGGTTCAAAATGATACTATTAGCTTTATTAAGTATGATAGTTGCAGTAGTAGTAGGATTATTTGCTTCAAGAGTTGCCGCTGGACTTGGAAGAAATCTTAGAAAACAAGTGTTTAGAAGGGTAGTTAATTTTTCAAATTCTGAATTTGATAAGTTTTCAACAGCATCACTTATTACTCGAAGTACAAATGATATTCAGCAGGTACAGAGATTATTTGTTTTTCTTCTTAGAATAGCCTTTTATGCTCCTATACTTGGGATAGGTGGAATAATTAAGGCACTTAATACTGATAATACTATGGGGTGGATTATTGTACTTGCAGTTGTAAGTATATTTTTATTAGTAGGAGCTATGTTTGGAATTGCTATTCCAAAATTTAAAAGTATACAAAAACTTGTTGATAAATTAAACCTTGTGATTCGTGAGTCATTAATTGGTATATTAGTTATAAGAGCTTTTAATAATCAAAAATACGAACTAAAAAAGTTTGATATTGCAAATACAAATTTGACAAAGACGAATTTATTTATAAATCGTATTATGGTAATGATGATGCCAATTATGATGCTTATTATGAATTTAATAATGATATTGATTGTATGGGTTGGTTCACATCAGGTTAATGCAGGTTCAATGCAGGTCGGAAATATGATGGCTTTCATGCAGTATACTATGCAGATTATAATGGCATTTTTGATGATTTCACTTGTTTCGATTATGCTCCCAAGAGCATCTGTTTCCGCACAGCGTATTTGTGAAGTTATTGATACTGATATTACTATTAACGATACTGAAAATCCTAAGAGATTTAATAAAAATATATATAAAAAAGGGAAAATTGAATTTAAAAATGTTTCATTCAGATACCCAGGTGCTGAAGAAGACGTTCTTTCGGATATAAACTTTGTTGCAGAGGCAGGTAAAACAACTGCATTTATTGGAAGTACTGGAAGCGGTAAATCAACATTAATCAATTTAATTCCTCGTTTTTATGATGTTACAAATGGACAGATTCTTGTAGATGGAATAGATATAAGAAATGTAACACAAAATGTACTTAGAAAAAAAATAGGATATGTTCCTCAAAAGGGAGTGTTATTCTCAGGAACAATAGAAAGTAATTTAAAGTATGGTAATGAAAAGGCAACTCAAAATGAAGTCATTAAAGCAGCGGAAATAGCCCAAGCTATGGAATTTATTAATGAAAAACCAGAAGGATTTAATACAGAAATTTCACAGGGTGGTACAAATGTATCAGGAGGTCAAAAGCAAAGACTTTCAATTGCACGAGCTCTTGTTAAAAGACCAGAAATATTTATTTTTGATGACAGTTTTTCGGCTCTTGATTTTAAAACAGATTCAGAACTGAGAAAAGCACTTAAAAGAGAAATCAAGGAGTGTACTGTACTTATTGTTGCTCAAAGAATAAGCACTATAAAGAATGCAGATCAAATTATTGTGCTTGATGAGGGGAGAATAGTAGGAAAGGGTACTCACAATGAATTGATGAAAAATTGTGATGTATATATACAAATAGCTTCATCACAGCTTTCAAAGGGGGAAATTGCATCATGAGTAAAAAAAATATGATTAATAAGCGTGGATTTGGAAGAGGCTCTATTGGCAATGTTGAAAAAGCTAAAAATTTCAAGGGAACAATGAAAAAATTAATGGCATATTTAAAACCATATAGTATTTCTCTTATAGTAGTATTGATTTTTGCAGTTGGAAGTGCATCTTTTGCAATTATGGGACCAAAGCTACTTGGTAAGGCTACAACAAAGCTCTTTGAAGGAATTGTTAAAAAAGTGATGGGGATTAATGGTGCTGCAATAGATTTTACATATATTAAAAACATTTTGCTTACTTTAATTGGCCTTTATATTGCTAGTGCTGCATTTTCATTTGTTCAAGGATTTATTGTTTCAGGTGTAGCACAAAAGGTGTCTTATAAATTAAGAAAAGAGTTTTCGGAAAAAATTAATCGCCTTCCACTTAAATATTTTGACAAAAATACACACGGTGAGGTTTTGTCGAGAGTTACAAATGATGTTGATACAGTTAGCCAAACATTAAATCAGAGTTTGCCGCAGCTTATTACAGCTTTTACAACAATTGTTGGTGTGCTAATAATGATGTTATCTATAAATTGGATAATGACTTTAGCATCATTAGTTATACTGCCTTTATCGATGGTAATGATTTCATTTGTAATAAAGAAATCTCAAAAGTATTTTAAAACTCAACAAAAATATTTAGGACACGTTAATGGTCACGTGGAAGAAATTTTTGGAGGACATATTATTGTTAAGGCTTTTAATGGAGAAGAAAAAGCTATTAATAAATTTGATGAATTAAATGATACTCTCTATAAGTCAGCATGGAAATCCCAATTTTTATCTGGAATGATGATGCCAATAATGAATTTTATAGGTAATTTAGGATATGTTATGGTATCTATTCTTGGTGGATGGCTTGCAATAAAGAAAACAATTGAGGTTGGAGATATTTTATCATTTGTTCAGTACATTCGCCAATTTACTTCCCCACTTGGACAGGTGGCACAAACTGCGAATATTCTTCAATCAACAGCGGCTGCAGCAGAAAGAGTTTTTGAATTTTTAGATGAAGAAGAAGAAATACCAAATACTCTGAATCCTGTTGTTCTTGATACTGTAGATGGGGAAGTAACATTCAAAAATGTTAAGTTTGGTTATAATCCTGATAAAACAATTATTAAGAATTTTTCAGCTCATATCAAGCCGGGACAAAGAGTTGCTATTGTTGGACCTACAGGAGCAGGAAAAACAACTATTGTTAAGCTTTTAATGCGTTTTTACGATTTGAATAGAGGAACTATACTAATCGATGGACATGATATAACACAGTTTAGGCGTAGTGACTTGCGTAGTATGCTTGGTATGGTACTTCAAGACACTTGGTTGTTTAATGGAACAATAATGGAAAATATTCGATATGGCAAGCTTAATGCTACAGATGAAGAAGTTATTGAAGCTTCAAAATTAGCTCACGTGCATCACTTTGTAAAAACACTTCCAAACGGATATGATATGGTATTGAATGAGGAAACAGGTAATATATCTCAAGGGCAGAAACAACTTTTGACTATTGCACGTGCAATTTTAGCTGATCCTAAAATACTAATTTTGGATGAGGCAACGAGTTCAGTAGATACTAGAACAGAGATATTGATTCAAAAAGCTATGGAAAACTTGATGAAAGATAGAACAAGTTTTATTATAGCACATAGATTATCAACCATAAGAGATGCTGATTTGATTTTGGTAATGAAAGATGGGGATATAGTAGAACAAGGTAAACATGAAGAACTAATAGAAGCAAATGGTTTTTATGCTTCACTTTATAATAGTCAGTTTGAAATGGAAGATGCATCTTAATATGTAATGTAGAAAAGTGAATAATATATGTTAAAATTTATCTGGAGTATAGATTATTTAAAATTAAAGGGACTGTAGCACTAATTATTTAGATGACAGTCCCTAAAATGACTTTATAAAGCTAAGTATATAGCATAGTTATTTACAAGAAAGAGCTTTAGCTTGGTCATGAAAAACTCTTACAAATTTAATGGAATACAAATCACACATTAGAGTATCAAGTGTTCCAGATTCTTTAATAACGATATAGTTAACTCCTACTTCTTCTAAAACACCTTCTCTATCAATTAACATACTAGTTCCAATTAAAAATTCTACTTTAATGTATTTACCTATTTGTTCTATTAACCAGTTTTGAAAGTATTTTGGTACAGGAGTTGGTGAAACAACTGGTTTTTTAACAAAATTTTGTTTATCTGTAGTATTTGCAACTCTTTCATCAATTGTACGCTCATAATTTTTACAATTTTGAACTGTTTCGTCAGTATGCATCATAGGTGTTTCTGAGTACATTGTAAATTGATCATAATATTGATTTGGTATTCTACTAAACATAAAACAATCTCCTTATATAATACTATATTTTATTACATTTTTAAAAATTAATGCTATATTTAATCAAATTTATTGAAGCTCAAATTTTAACTGATCAAGTTTTTGCATAAAGTTTTGTAGGATTATAGAAACAATGATTTCCAACTTTAACTTGGAATTTCCCTGTACGGTTATATGGGAAATAATATGGACACGTTGGCTTGTGTGGATTAAAGTACCATAAAGCATCACCGGTTGTGTACAATCTATTTCCAGATAAGGCCCAGTCTGCAATTTCATAGTGTATTTTTTCTGGCGGACTAGCCCAAATAGTTTGAGGATTAGGCCTACCATTCAAAACAGAAGTAGCACAATCAAATTGACCTGGCTGGAAGATAACTTTCCTTAAATTACCTTGTCCTGTTCTTTGATATTCACCATATGCTGCATTAACCCTATTCATGATTACTGAAGCTACGGCTTTCATACCATTTTCGCCTTCACCACCCGCCTCACATTTTATTAATCTTGCTAATAATTCTCTAACACTGTAAGCCAATAAATTCACCTCCTCAAGCTAGTATTAAAAAACTATACTTCTGATTATTGCTTATTTTTATTTACAATATTAGTATATTAATGAATAAATAAAATGTTCCAAAGTTAGAAAATTGGAAACAGGAAAATTCTAAAACTAAAATTTTTCCTTGGTTTAAAAATATGATATAATAATTTGAGCATTTCAAAACTAGGAGGTGAATAAATGGATATACAATCAAACTTTAATGATAAATTATCAAAGCTTTTATTCTTACCAATAAATAAAGATGCACAAATAGGAGAATATACAATACCTAAAGATATTTATTTGCCTATTAAAGCCGAACAAATTATTGATAAAGTCAAGCAGGGAGAGACTTTTGAGAAAATTCCATTCTTTTATTTTGTAGAAGGAATGGTGTATGTATTAGGAGCAGATGAAAACTTTAAATATAATGATACTTATTTTGAACTGTTAAGTAACATAGAAGAAAGCATAAAATATATTAAAGGTAAAATATATAATGCTATTAATGATGAAGTTTATGAAGATGCATATATTATGCTAAAAGGTTTAACACGTATAGAAAATGATACTGATAATTTTGATAGACTTTTGCTTGTATTGGACAAATTAAGAACAATTGATAAAAATTACGAAGAAGAAGAATTAAAAATGATTGAAAAGGGCAAAATGATAGATAAGTTCGCTACTCCATATTTATATAAAGCTTTAGTTTATAGAGATAAGAAAGATTTTACTAGAGCTTTACATAGTTTAAATACGTATTTAAGTATGGGTGGAACAGAAACTAAAGAGATTTCTGAGTTTAAGGAAAATCTCAAAAACATTAACGATTATGAAAAAGGTGTTCAGTTGATATATGAAAACCCAAATGAAGCACTTAAAGTTTTAATACCACTAATAGATATTTATGGAGATACTGCGGAAATATTCTATTATATTGCTATAGCGTATAGAAATTTAGGAATACATGAGAAGGCTATTTATTATTTAAATGAAGCATCAGCTGTGGATTCTGCATTAATTGAAGTTTTAAACGAATATGGTATAAATTATGCTGCAATGGGTGATTACAAAACAGCCATTGAGTATTTGAAGAAGGCCTTTCAAGCGTCAAAGTCTGTGGAGATTTGCACAAATATTGTTATGTGTTACATTGATATGAAGAAATTTGATGAAGCAAAAAAATATTTAGAAAAAGCTGAAAAAATCGATCCTAAAGATGATATAGTTGTTCAATTAAAGAATATGCTTAAAGATATATAAATTTTCATGTTAAAAAGGGGGAAATTTTTAATGAAAGTTAGAAAGGTGGTAATTCCAGCAGCAGGATTAGGAACAAGATTTTTACCTGCTACGAAAGCTCAACCTAAAGAAATGATTCCTATTGTTGATAAACCAACAATTCAATATATTGTTGAAGAAGCAATAGCCTCTGGAATTGAAGAAATACTTATTGTAACTGGTAGGAATAAAAAATCAATTGAAGATCATTTTGATAAGTCTATTGAATTAGAACTTAAATTAGAGAGCAGTGGTAAAATAGAATTGCTAAAAGAAGTCCAAAAGATTTCAAATCTAGTAGACATTTATTATATAAGACAGAAGGAACCAAAGGGACTAGGACATGCAATAAATTGTGCTAGAACATTTATCGGAAATGAGCCGTTTGCTGTTATGCTTGGTGATGATATTGTTGACAGTGATATTCCTTGTTTGAAGCAATTGATAGATTGTTATGAAAAATATAATACATCTATATTAGGGGTACAGCAAGTTCCCAAAAAGCATGTTTCTAAATATGGAATAGTAAAGGGTAAAATAATTGAAGATAGAGTTTATTGTGTTGAGGATTTAATTGAAAAGCCAAAAGTTGAGGAAGCACCTTCAAATGTTGCCATATTGGGAAGATATATAATTACTCCAGAAATATTTTATATTTTAAAGAATACAAAGCCAGGTAAGAATAATGAGATACAATTAACAGATGCCTTAAAGAAACTCATTGATATCCAAAGTATGCATGCTTATGATTTTATTGGAAGAAGATATGATGTTGGTGATAAGCTTGGATTTTTAAAGGCAACCGTTGAATTTGGGCTTAAAAATGATAATTTAAGAGAAGACTTTGAAAAATATATTAAGGACTTGAGTTCTAATGCTAAGTTTGATAAACTTTACAGTAAAGATATGAATGATTAATATATATTAATTGCTTATTTGAAATACCACACAAAAGAACATATAATTATATGTTCTTTTTGTATGTATTTAGGTATTTTTAAAAAATAAATAATCAGTATGCTGGTATATTTAAATTGTTATCTTCTTTCAAATGCTTAAATTTAAAATATATCAGATTTGCTGACTTATTAGCTATAATGTGTTAAAATATTCATGACATAAAAAATAAAATTTTTATTATAGGACGTGATAATGTGAAGAAGGACAGAGTGTTTTTTTTGTTTGATTCTATTTTGGTAGTGTGTGCACTTTATTTTTCGTTGGTGTTGAGATTCGATTTTAATGTTGAACCTGAGTATATAAGATTTTTGAAGTTGTCAATTATACCTGTTATTTTAATTACTATATTTTTTAATAATGCTTTTAAATTGTATAGCAATGTGTGGAAATATGCTTCTATTGAAGAATTGCTTTCTATAGTATTTTCTATTTCATTATCTAATATTGTATTTATGATTTATAGCTATTTTGTTACATATAAAATGCTAGAGACTCAGTATTACAGGTTTCCTTTTACTGTTCTTGTGATATTTTGGATATTGAGTTTAATAAGTTTTGGAGGTATGAGATTTTTATCAAGGATAATTTACCATAGCAGAAATTTATCTACAAATGATAAAGATAGTATTAATATTTTAATAGTTGGTGCGGGAGATTTGGGTGTTACTCTTATGAAAGAAATCAATAAGCATAGTGAGCTTAACTACAGTATAGTTGGATTTGTAGATGATAATGAGGATAAACAAGGTAAAATGATAAATAATGTAAAAGTTCTTGGAGGAAGAAATGATATTGTGAATATATGCAAAAAATATAATGTTAGAGAAATCATTATTTCAATTCCTTCAATGAATTTAGATACTAAGCAAGAAATAATGAATATATGCAAGAGTACTTCTTGTAAATTAAAGATAATTCCGGGTATTTATGAAATAATAGATGGTAAGGTTAATATAAGTCAAATTAGAGAAGTCAATATAGAAGATCTTTTAGGGAGAGAGCCAATTAAACTTGATAATGAAAATATACGTAGATATATTGAAGACAAAATTGTATTAGTAACAGGAGGGGGTGGCTCTATAGGTTCAGAACTATGCAGACAGATTGCAAAATTTAATCCTAGTAAATTGCTTATATTGGATATATATGAAAATAATGCATATAATCTTCAATTAGAATTGAAGTATGAATATCCAAAATTGTATACAGAGGTTTTAATTGCTTCTGTTAGAGAATTAGAAAGGATGAAGGATATATTTAACAAATATAGACCGTATGTGGTTTTTCATGCTGCGGCACATAAGCATGTTCCTTTAATGGAAGATAATCCTGGAGAAGCTATAAAAAATAATATAATTGGAACTTATAATGTTGCACTTTGTAGTCATGATTTTGCTACAAAAAGGTTTGTTATGATAAGTACTGATAAGGCAGTAAATCCAACGAATATTATGGGAGCATCAAAAAGATTTTGTGAAATGATTATTCAGGCTTTTGATAAAATAAGCAATACTGAATATGTTGCAGTCAGATTTGGAAATGTGCTTGGTAGTAATGGTTCGGTAATTCCCATATTTAAAAAACAAATTGCTCATGGAGGACCTGTTACAGTTACTCATCCTGAAATAAATAGATTTTTTATGACAATACCAGAAGCTAGTCAATTGGTTATTCAAGCGGGTGCAATGGCTAGTGGAGGAGAAATATTTGTGTTGGATATGGGTAAGCCTGTTAAAATTGTTGATTTGGCAAGGGATTTAATAAAGCTATCGGGATTAGAACCTGATAAAGATGTAAAAATAGAATATACTGGGTTAAGACCTGGTGAAAAATTATATGAAGAATTATTGATGGATGAGATAGCTTTAACATCCACAGAACATAAAAAGATTTTTGTTGAAAAACCTATGAATATTGATATGAATTTTATAAATGAATCAATAGATGAATTTATAAATGTTCTTAATGGTGGTGACACAGAAAAGATATTTGAAGTAATGCAAAGAAAGGTTCCAACTTACACTAGAACTAAAAATGATAAAAAGAATTTTGATTTAGAGTTAAATAAAAGCTATAAAAATGCAAATAAATCAAAAAACGATATAAAGGAGTGTGCTTATGAAAATTAATTTGCTTGATTTAAAGGCACAGTATAGAACAATTGAGAATGAAATTAATGAAGCTATAAAGGAAGTATTGGAAACAACTCATTTTATAATGGGACCTAATGTAAAAGAATTAGAAAAAGAAATTGCAATATTTACAGAAACAAAGCACGGCATATCAGTTGCAAGTGGTACAGAGGCGTTGATGCTTACTCTAAAAGCAATGGGAATAGGAGATGGAGATGAGGTTATTACAACTCCATTTACGTTTTTTGCTTCATCAGAAACAACATCTGTTCTAGGTGCTAAGCCTGTTTTTGCAGATATAGAAGAAGATACATTATGTATTGACCCAAACAGTATTGAAAAACTTATAACTGAAAAAACAAAAGCAATTATACCTGTACATATTTTTGGGAATATATGTGATATGGATAGAATAATGGAGATTGCTGATAAACATAATTTATATGTCATAGAGGATGCTTGTCAAGCAATTGGTGCAGAATATAAAGGAAGAAAAGCGGGTTCTATTGGTCATGCGGGATGCTTTTCATTTTATCCAACTAAGAATTTAGGTGCTTATGGTGATGGAGGTATGATTGTTACAAATGATGATGAATTAGCTAAAAAAATAAAATTAATAAGAGTGCATGGTAGTAGGAAAAAGTACAATCACGAAGCAATAGGATATAATTCAAGATTAGATGAGATTCAAGCTGCAATATTAAGAGTTAAATTCAAATATATCAATAAATGGAACAATGCTAGATATGAAAAGGCTCATATTTATAATGAACTTTTGAAGGATTTAGGTGATATAGTACTTCCAACAGAAAGAGAAAACTGCAAGCACGTCTATCATTTATATACTATTCAATCAAAATATAGAGATGAAATAATAGAATATCTGAAGGAAAAAGATATTGCAACTGGAGTGTATTATCCAGTACCAGTACATCTTCAAGAAGTATATAAACACTTAAAATATGAAAAAGGAGATTTACCTAAAGCAGAGGAAGCATGTACTAAGACGTTTGCAATTCCTTTGTATCCAGAAATAAGTTTTGAACAGCAGAAATATGTGTGCGATAAAATAAAAGAATTCTTTTCACAAAGATAGTTATGAGGTGATTGATATGTCAGATATGAAAAACATTTTAATAGAAAAGATAAACAATAAAACGGCAAAACTTGGAGTAGTTGGACTAGGATATGTAGGATTACCGCTTGCAGTTGAAAAAGCAAAAGCAGGGTATGAAGTAATAGGATTCGATGTTCAAAATAAAAAGGTTGATATGGTGAATAAAGGCCATAATTACATTGGAGATGTCGTTGATTTCGAGCTTGAGAGCTTAGTTAAAGAAGGTAAATTAAAAGCTACATGTGATTTTAGTTTCGTATCAGAAGTTGATGCTGTCGCAATATGTGTACCAACACCACTAGATAAATTTAAACAACCAGATGTATCCTATGTGGTTAGTTCTACTAAAAGTGTAGCTAAATATTTGCACAAAGGTATGCTTATTGTGCTTGAAAGTACTACTTATCCAGGAACAACAGAAGAGATAGTTAAACCTATACTAGAAGAAAGTGGATTGAAGTGTGGAGAAGATTTCTTTTTAGCATTTTCACCAGAAAGAGTGGATCCGGGTAACAAGTACTACAATACTAAAAACACTCCTAAGGTTGTAGGAGGATGTACTAAAGAATGTACGGAAGTAGCAGCGCAGTTATATAGAAACGTTTTAGAAGGAGAAGTGTACTCTGTTTCATCACCTGCTGTAGCTGAAATGGAAAAGATACTAGAGAACACATTTAGACATATAAATATTGGATTAGTAAATGAAATGGCTATTTTATGCAAAAAGATGGGAATAGATATATGGGAAGTAATAGAAGCAGCTAAAACAAAACCGTATGGATTTATGGCATTTTACCCAGGTCCAGGATTAGGAGGACATTGCATTCCATTAGATCCTTTCTATTTGACATATAAGGCTAGGGAATATGATTACCATACAAGACTTATAGAAACAGCAGGAGAAATAAATGATTTTATGCCTGAATTTGTTGTAGATAATGCCATGAAACTATTAAATAACGATAAAAAAGCATTGAATGGTTCAAAAGTATTATTAATGGGAGTTGCATACAAAAAGGATATTGATGATATGAGAGAATCACCTGCATTAAGGGTAATAGAACATCTAGAAAAAAATGGTGCTGAGATTTATTATAATGATCCTTATGTATCTGAATTTAAGCATAATGGTAAAGAATATAAATCAATTGATTATAGACAATTTATAGATAAAGCTGATATTGTAATTATAACAACTGATCATACCTGTTATGATTATAAATTTGTGGTTAATAATGCAAAAATACTATATGATACTAGAAATGCTACTAAAGACGTTAAAGAGAATAGAATAAAAATAAATAAACTATAAGAGTAAATCAACAAGGATGAGGTGAACAAAGTGGGAAAATTAAAGTTTGCTATTATTGGCTGTGGAAGGATATCTTATAAACACATAGAGGGTATTATCAATAATGATGATGAAGCCGTTTTAGTAGCGGTTTGTGATATTGATGAAAACAAAGCTATTACGAGAAAGAATGAATATTTGGATAATAAGAATGAATATGTTAGTGTGAATGTTTATACAGATTATAAAGAAATGCTTGATAAAGAAAGTATTGATGTTGTAACAATTGCAACTGAGAGTGGATACCATGCTGATATTGCAATATATTGCATGGATAATGGTAAGCATGTAATATGTGAAAAGCCTATGGCACTTTCTATTGAAGATTCAGATAAAATGATAGAAACAGCAAGAAAAAATAATGTTAAATTAGCTGTAAGCCATCAGAACAGATTCAATCCACCTATTCAGAAATTAAGAAATGCTATAGAGAACAATAGATTTGGAAAGCTTGTAAATGGAACTGCAAGAATACTTTGGAATAGAAACATGAATTACTATAAACAGGCATCATGGAGAGGTACATGGGAATTAGATGGTGGTACACTCATGAATCAGTGTATACATAATATCGATTTACTTCAATGGATGATGGGAGGAGAAATAGATACTGTATATGCTCAGTGTGATACTTTTTTAAGAGACATCGAGGGAGAAGATTTTGGTGCAATAATAATAAGATTTAAGAATGGAACTATTGGAATAGTAGAAGGTAGTGCATGTGTTTATCCTAAAAATCTAGAAGAAACTTTGAGTATATTTGGGGAGAAAGGCACTGTATGTATAGGAGGCCTTGCTGTTAATAAAATAGAGACATGGAGATTTCAAGAGCAATTAGACTCAGAGGAAGAAATTTTGAAGGCTCAAGAAAAGGAGCCTGATTCAGTATATGGATTTGGACATACGCCTCTCTTTAAGAATTTCATAGATGCAGTAAATAATGACTATGAACCACTTATAAATGGAGAAGAAGGTAAAAAAGCTATGAGTATTATACTTGCAGCTTATAAATCTAGACTTACTGGTATGCCTGTGAAATTTCCATTAGAGAATTTTTCAACTTTGGATATGAAAAGGAAGGGAAATTAATATATGAAATACATTTCTGAAAAAAGTGTAATAGGCAATAATGTTAATATTGGTTATTTTGTTATAATTGAAGATAATGTTGTTATAGGAGATAATTGTGTAATAGGTAGCAATGTTGTTATTCATGAAGGAACTAAAATAGGAAATAATGTGAGAATTGATGATAATACCGTTATAGGAAAGCAACCAATGAGGTCGGTTAATAGTATTTTTAAAGATGAAGAAAAGTTACCTCCAGCGATAATTAGAAATGATTGCCTAATTGGTGCAGGTGTTGTGATTTATTGTGGATGTGAAATAGGAAATAAGACTTTAATTGCTGATTTGGCAACAATAAGAGAAAATGTAATAGTTGGTGAAAAAACAATAGTTGGTAGAGGAGTTGCAATTGAAAATTTCTGTAAGGTAGGTTCGTATTGTAAACTTGAAACAGATGCATATATTACTGCTTATTCTACATTAGAGGATTATGTTTTTATAGCACCAGGAGTTGTTACATCAAATGATAATTATGCTGCTCGATCTAAAGAACGATTTAAGCACTTTAAAGGTATTACTGTTAAAAAAGGTGGAAGAATAGGTGCACAAGCTACTATTTTGCCTGGTAAAGTTATTGAAAAAGATGGATTTGCAGCAGCAGGAAGTGTTGTAACAAAAGATATTGAAGAAGCTAAAATTGTTGCTGGTAATCCTGCTAAAGTTATAAGAGATGTACCAGAAGAACAGTTATTAGAAAATCAATAGGTGATATTATGATTAATGGTAAGAAAATTATTGCAATCATACCAGCTAGAGGGGGCTCAAAAGGTATACCTAATAAAAATATTATTGATTTATATGGAAAGCCCCTAATAGCGTATTCTATTGAAGAAGCAAAGAAATCTAAATATATAGATAGAGTTATCGTTTCAACTGATAGTTTAAAAATAGAGGAAGTTTCATTGAGCTATGGTGCTGAAGTTCCCTTTATAAGAAGTGAAGAACTATCAAGTGACAGTGCAAAATCAATAGATGTCGTTTTAGATTGTTTGCAGCGTTTAAAAGATAATTCCGATTTATATGATTATGTGGTGCTTCTTCAACCAACATCACCACTTAGAATGTGTGTAGATATTGATAGAGCTATTGAGATGGTTATTGAATTTAATAGTAAATCACTTGTGAGTGTTAGTGAAGTTGATAAGAGTCCCATTCTTATGAGAACAGTAAAAAATAATAGAATGTTTAAAATAATGAATTATAATAGTGATAATTTGAGAAGGCAAGAGCTACCAAAGTTTTATATATTTAATGGTGCTATTTATATAAGTTCAGTTGAAATGATATATAGTGAGAGAGCTTTTGTGAATAATGATACTATACCATTTATAATGGATAAAGAGAGATCAATAGATATTGATGAGCCAAAGGATATTGTTTTAGCAGAATATTTTTTAAAAAGGAGGAGTTATATATGATTTGTATAGATAATCATTTTATAGAAAACGGAAATCCAACATTTATTATTGCAGAGGTTGGAGTGAATCATAATGGAGATATAAATACAGCTAAAAAGTTGATTGATGCTGCTGTCTATGCTGGTGCTGATGCTGTGAAATTTCAAACGTTTAAATCTGAAAACTTGGTAACAGAGTATGCTGATATGGCAGAATATCAAAAAAATAATACTGGCAGAGAATATACTCAGTTTAATATGCTTAAAAGACTTGAACTGAGTTTTCCTGATTTTATGGAATTGAAGGAATATTGTAAAATAAATGATATAATTTTTTTGTCGACTCCTTTTGATTGTGAAAGTGCCGATTTTTTGAATAAAATAGGTATTGATGCATTTAAAATAAGTTCAGGTGATTTGACTAATATTCCATTTCTTGAACATATAGCTAAATATAATAAACCTATAATACTTTCATGTGGTATGGCTAATTTGTCTGACATTGAAGATGCTGTTTTTGCTATAAAACAGCATAATAATGATAAAATAATATTACTTCATTGTACATCAAACTATCCTGCTGATACAGATGACGTTAATTTGCTTGCAATTGATACGATTAGGTCAGCATTTAAAGTTATTACGGGTTATTCGGATCATACGCAAGGGATAACAATACCTTTAATTGCAACTGCGAGAAGAGCAGCTGTTATTGAAAAACATTTAACGTTGGATAAAGATATGGAAGGACCAGATCATAGTGCTTCATTAGAACCATTTGAATTTAAATTTATGGTTGAAAAAATAAGAGAAATTGAAAGAGCATTAGGTGATGGAATTAAGATGTGTAGAGAAAGTGAGATAGATACCATGAAAGCAGCAAGAAAAAGTATTGTTGCTTCTCGTAATATTAAAGCAGGAGAAGTTATAACATTTAATGATTTGTGTTTTAAACGTCCAGGAACAGGCATTATGCCAAAATTTTACAAGGAAATCATTGGAAAGAAGGCAAGAAAAGACATTAATAAGGATGAACAGATTAATTTTGGAGTGATACAATGAAAAGAAAAATTGCTGTTTTGACTGGTACACGTGCAGATTATGGAATTTATTATAGTGTTCTTAAAGAGATAGAAAAAAGAGAAGAATTAGAGCTTAATATTATGGTATGTGGCATGCATCTTGAAGCTAAATATGGTATGACAGTTAATGAAATAATTAAGGATGGTTTTGATATAGCTGATAAGTTTGAAACTATTATACATGAGGATACTGGATGTTCTATGGCAAAGTCAGTAGGAATTGCATTAGTAAAAATTGCTGAAAGTTTGAATAGAATAAAACCAGATATTCTTTTGATATTAGGGGATAGAGGTGAAATGCTAGCAGCAGCAACAGCGGCTGTTCACATGAACATACCTGTTGCACATATTCATGGTGGAGAGGTTACAGGTACTGTTGATGAATCTATTAGACATGCAATAACGAAACTATCTCACATTCATTTCCCTGCTACAAAGGATAGTGAAAAAAGAATAATTAAACTTGGGGAAAAAGCAGAGAACGTGTACGTGGTTGGTGCACCAGGGATAGATTATATTAAAAACACAAAATATTTAACAAAAGAGGAAGTTATAAAGAGATTTGATTTGAATAGCGATAAAATGTTTTTATTGACACAGCATCCTGTAACAACTGAGAGAGAATATGTTGAGTGGCAGATGAGAGAAACCATGGAAGCTATTGTTTCGTTTAGAGTTCCAACTATTATTACATATCCTAATAGCGATAATGGTGGTAGTGAAATAATTAAAGTTATTGAGGAATATAGAGAAAGATATTCTTTTATAAGAATATTTAGGAATTTAAGTCAGATTGAATATTTGAGTTTATTAAAATATGCTGATGTTATGATTGGAAATTCTTCTTCAGGAATAATAGAAGCACCAAGCTTTAAAATTCCTGTGGTTAATGTAGGAACAAGACAAAATGGTAGGCTTAGAGCTTGTAATGTTATTGATGTTGATTATGGTAGAAAAAGTGTTATATATGGTATAAAAAAAGCTATGTATGATGAAAAATTTAGAAACCAATTAAATAAATGTGAAAATCCGTATGGAGATGGTAATGCAGGTAATAAGATTGCTGATATTTTGAGCAGAATTAAAATAGATAATAGCTTAATACAGAAGAGGATAACTTATTAATTTTTTGAAGTGTATTAATGTAAAGGGTGAATATATGAAAAAAATAGTTTTAATTGGTGCAGGTGGACACTGTAAAGTTATTATTGATATAATAAAGAGCATAAATGAATTTGAAATTGTGGGTATAACAGATAAATTAGGTTTGTATTTACAAAACAAAAATAGAAATTTAGGATATGTTGTTGATGTCCCTATTATTGGTGATGATAGTATACTTGATACTTTGTACATGCAAGGAGTTGAATATGCTTTTGTATGCATTGGAGCATTAACAAATATAGAAGTAAGATATAAATTATTCGAGAAATTAAAGAAAATTGGTTTTATAATACCTGTTCTTGTGCACAAGAATGCTACTATATCTTCATATGCTGAAATAAAAGAAGGAACATGCATTATGGCTGGAGCTGTTATAAATGCAGGTGCAAAAATTGGAGAGAATTGCATTATAAATACAGGGGCGATTGTAGAGCACGATTGCTATATAGATAAGAATACTCACATATCACCTAATGCTTGCTTATGTGGAGAAGTTACAATAGGATATAATACTCATATTGGTGCTGGGAGCACAGTTTTGCAGGGAATTGATATAGGAAATAATGTTACAATAGGTGCTGGAGCAGTTGTTGTAAATGATATAGGAGATAGTATTAAAGCTGTTGGTGTACCGGCAAAAATTATTGATTGTAGGTGAAAAAATGAGAAATGCTATTAAAGAATATTATTTAATAGATTCTAATGCTACCATAAAAAAAGCTATGGAAAATATAGATAGAAATCGCATTGGAGCAGTATTTGTGACTAACGAAGAGAAAGTACTTTTAGGAACTATTACTGATGGAGATGTGCGTAGAGCACTTCTTAAAGGGTATAAATTAGAAGATAGAATAGAGAATATTTACAATAAAAATTTTAAATACATAACACACATATACGATAAAAAGAAAGTTAAAGAGTATATGTTGAAATATGGTATAAGGCAATTGCCTCTTGTTGATGAAAATAAAAAGATATTGGATTTGATTTTCTTTAATGATATTATATGTTATGATAAAAAGGAAAATTATGTTTTTGTAATGGCAGGAGGGCTTGGTGCAAGGTTAAGACCTTTGACAGATAAAATACCTAAGCCAATGCTAACGGTAGGAGATAAACCCATATTAGAACTGATTATAGAGCAGTTTAGAGAATATGGATATACGAATTTTATTATTTCTTTAAACTATAAGGGAGAAATAATTGAAAACTATTTTAGGGATGGAAGCAACTTTAATGTTAATATAGAGTATGTAAAAGAAAATAAGAAGTTAGGTACGGCTGGTTCAATAAGTCTAGCAAAAGATAAATTGAATAAGCCGTTTATAGTAATAAATGGAGATATTTTAACAGGGATAGATTTTGATGCATTTTTAAATTATCATATTAGCAATGATTTTGATATCACTGTTGGAACACGAAATTATGAGGTGAAAATACCTTATGGTGTAATGACCACAGAGAATGCTATTATAAAATCATTACAAGAGAAGCCTATATATAGTTATCATATAAATGGAGGAATTTATGTTATCAATCCATATATATTAAAATTCCTACCATATAATGAGTATTACAATATGACAGATTTTATTGAAAACGTAATTACTAGAGGTTACAGAGCAGGAATATATAATATAACTGACTATTGGGCTGATATTGGACAGATAAAAGATTATGAAACAGTAAGCAAGAAATTTTCCAAAATATAAAAGTGAGGAGAAAAAAATGAATTTAAATGGTAAAAAAGTTTTAGTTACAGGTTCAGAGGGGTTTATTGGAAGCCATTTAACAGAAAAATTAGTTCAAATTGGTGCAGAAGTTACTGCACTCGTACAATATAATTCATTTAATAGCTGGGGATGGATTGATACATTTGATAAAAATATCAAGGATAATATAAAGGTTGTAACAGGTGATGTTAGAGAGTATGATTCAGTAAAGAGAATAGTTAAAGGACAAGATGTTGTATTTCATTTAGCGGCACTAATCGCAATACCATATTCATATTTATCTCCTATGGCTTACGTAAAGACAAATGTACAAGGTACCACAAATATACTTGAAGCTTGTAGAGAATATGATGTAGAAAAAATCATTCATACATCTACAAGTGAAACATATGGTACAGCTTTGTATGTTCCAATCGATGAAAAACATGCTCTACAAGGTCAATCACCTTATTCAGCTTCAAAAATAGCAGCAGATAAAATGGCAGAGAGCTACTATAGAAGTTTTAATTTACCCGTATCTACTATTAGACCATTTAATACCTATGGTCCTAGGCAGTCAGCTAGAGCGGTTATACCTACTATTATTTCACAGATTTTAGCTGGAAAAAGAGAAATAAAGCTTGGTAATTTATCGCCAACAAGAGATTTTAATTATGTTAAGGATACTGCTGAAGCATTTATTAAAATAGCTGAAAGCGATAGAACTATTGGTGAGGTTGTGAATGCAGGTTCAAATAAAGAAATAAGCATAGGAGATTTAGTTAATAAAATAATAAGAATAATTGGAGAAGATGTTAAAATTATTTGTGATAAAGAAAGAATAAGACCTGAAAAAAGCGAGGTAAATAGATTATGGGCAGATAATACAAAAATCAAACAATTAACGGAGTGGACTCCTAAATATAGTCTTGAAAAAGGACTTACTGAAACAGTTGATTGGATTAAAAATAATATGAAATATTTTAAAACTGATATTTATAATGTGTAATATAATGAATAGAGATATACAAGGGATGTGAAAATTACAATGATACCATTGTGTATACCAGAGATTAAGGGAAATGAATGGAAATACGTAAAAGAGTGCATCGATACTAATTGGGTTTCATCAGCAGGAAGCTATGTGGATTTATTTGAAGATAGATTTAGGGAGTATATAGGTAGCAAACAAGCAGTTGTAACGGTTAATGGAACTGCAGCATTGCATTTGGCATTGGTTTCTTTGGGTATTGGAAAAGGTGATGAGGTAATAGTGCCTTCATTAACTTTTATTTCACCTGTAAATGCTATTAAATATGCAGGTGCAGAACCGGTCTTTGTAGACGTTTGCAGAGATACATTTGTTATGGATGCAACTAAAGTAGAGGAAATAATATCTAGCAATACAAAAGCTATCATGCCAGTACATATTTATGGCCATCCTGTTGATATGGATGATATTATGCGTATAGCTAAAAAATATGATTTATATGTTATTGAGGATGCAACTGAGGCACTGGGTTCAGAATATAAAGGCAATAAAGTGGGAACAATAGGAAATATTGGGTGTTTTAGTTTTAATGGAAATAAGTTGATAACTACAGGTGCAGGTGGTATGCTAATTACAAATAATGACATAATTAGTGAAAGGGCAAAATTTTTATCTACACAGACAAAAGTGGTAAATGACAATAAATCTTTTTATCACCCTGAAATAGGCTATAATTATAGAATGCCTAATCTTCTTGCAGCATTTGGAGTAGCACAATTAGAAAATATTGAAATGTATATAGATATTAAAAGAAAAAATGCACAATATTATTCAAAAATATTAAGTAATGTTAGTGGTATTACGTTGCCTGTTCAAAAAGAATGGGCTATTAATTGCCATTGGTTGTATTCTGTGGTCATTGAAGATGAGTACGGTATTTCGAGAGATGAATTGATAAAAAGACTAGAAAGTGAAGGTATAGAAGCAAGGCCATTTTTTATGCCAGTTCATGAAATGCCACCTTATAAAGGATGTAAGTATGGGAATATGAAAATTACATATGAGCTTGCAGAAAAAGGAATTAATTTACCTAGTTCAGTAGGATTAAAAAAATTTGAAATAGATAAAATATGCAGCATCATTAAAGAATATAGCAAGTAATTTTTAATAGTGCTGTACTAAGGAGCAGTTTTATGATACAAACAACTGATATTGTGCTGGATATTGAGAAGAAGTTTGATCTTTTTAATTTTAAAATAAGAGGATTTAATATATGGTGGATGAGCAGACTAAAAACATTTGAGGTACTTGAGTTTTCAAGAAAAGTTTTTAATAATGGGAGTTGCAAAAAATCATCTAAATTGGTATCAAAACTTTCTTATTTTAAATTCATAAAAAATATAAATATTATTCCTCAAAAGTTTAATAAAACGGATATTTTATGTATTTCTAATACTAATTTGAGAAGAGATTGTGTTGATGGAAAATATTTTGATATTATTTTTGATTATATAGGAAAGTATGATGATAAACATTCTTATGCAGTATTGAATACATTGAGCGGTAGAGGATTTGTTAAGAATTATTATTCAAATCAATGCTATAATATGAGTAATATTGCATTCTACATAAATTTATACAGAAAAATGTATAAATTTATATTAAAAAAAGAAGAGATTAAATTGATTGTAAATAAATTTATACCTGTTCAAAGGTATATTTATGACAAGTACAGCTTGAATGTTAATTTAGTTGAAATAGTTCTACAAAATACGGCAGTTATTATTAAAGGATATAAAAAAGCACTAAAAGTTATAAAGAGTATTCAACCATCAGTGATTTATGTGGAATGTGCATATAGTCCTACGCATTTGCTTTTTGTGTATGCGGCTAAGATTTTAGGTATAAATGTTGTGGAATTCCAGCATGGTATGATAAGTGAGGAACATTTAGGATATATATATAATAAAAAAATTGACATAAATGATCCAGTACCAGATTATTTATGTGTGTTTGGTTCTCATTTTAAGAGAATAATAAGTGGAATGAATATAGAGAATGAATTAAAAATAATTGAATATGGATATCCTTATCTATTTGAAAAAATTATTTACAATAAGAATATGAAGAAAAAAAATAATAAATATGACTTCGTTATAACTACACAGGGAGAACTCTATGCAAATTATTGGTGTGAATTTATAAAAGAGCTTTTAGAATATGATGAAAATATCAATGTTTTGGTAAAAATTCATCCAAATGAAGTAATGAACTATAAAGAATTCTATGGACAAATTCTAAACTTAGATAGAGTTGAATTTTCGATATTTGAAAGTGTTTATGAGTGCCTTAGTATAAGTAAAATTCACTTGTCTTGCTATTCTACATGTCATTATGAAGCATTGATTTATGATGTGCCAACCTTTGTCGTTAAATTTCCGGGTTGGTGGTATATTGATTGCTTAATAGAATATAAAGTACCATTTGTTAGTGATGTGGGAGAATTGGTCAATAGACTTAAATACAAAAATGATATTATGTTTAAGAAATTTAAAAAGGATTTTTTTAACTTTAAAAATGAAGATTTAAATATTGAAGTATTGAAAAATAGAATAAAGGAAACGAATGATTTTTTTGTTAAGGAATAATTATTTTGTGGTTTGGAGGATTAATTATGTCGATTAAGGTTTGTCATATTTCAACAGTTCATAGGGCATTTGACATTAGAATTTTTCATAAAGAGTGCAAAACCTTATCAGAATATGGCTATGATGTGAGCTTTATAGTTACACACGATAAGAATGAAAGTGTAGATGGTGTTAATATTATACCATTATCACAAAATCAAAACAGATTTGCAAGAATATTCAAGAAGACTTTTGAAGCATATAAAAAAGCTAAAAATATAAATGCTGATATATATCATTTTCATGATCCAGAGTTGATTTTTATAGGTTTTTTACTTAAATTGAAAGGTAAAAAAGTAATTTATGATGTGCATGAGGATGTTCCAATGCAGATTCTTACAAAAGAATGGTTAGGCTGGAAAGGGTTTAGAAAAGCTATTTCATTTTTATATTATGGTATTGAAAAGTTAACAACTAAAGTGTTTGATGGAATTATTACTGTTACTCCTAATATAAGTAAAAAGTTTCCAAGTGATAAAGTTGAAGTGATAAGGAATTTACCTATAATATCAATAATAGATAGAGCTAAAAAAAATGATATCGAGCATGATAAACCTGTTATTATTTATGCGGGTGGATTGACAGAAATAAGAGGAATAAAGGAGATAATCAAAGCAGTTGGAATTTTAAAGGGTGAAATAGAGTTATGGTTGCTTGGAACTTGGGAAGATTCAAAATACCAGAGTGAATGTATGCAGCTTGAAGGATGGAATTATACTAGATATTTTGGTCATAAGAAACAAGAAGATGTGTATTCATATATTAAAGCTTCCGATATTGGAATAATTAATTTTTTGCCTGTACCAAATCACATGGAATCACTTCCAAATAAAGTATTTGAATATATGGCTTGCGGTGTTCCTATAATTATGTCGAATTTCCCTTACTGGAAAAATGAATTCGGTAAGTTTGGTATTATGGTTGATCCAGAGGAACCAGTTGATATTGCAGAGAAGATAATTTATTTGATTAATGATTATGATAAATTAAAAGAATTAGGTGAAATAGGAAGAAAGGAAATTGAGTATAAGTATTCATGGGAAGCTGAGAGCAAAAAATTGATAAAAGTCTATGAGAAAATCGGAGGGAAAAATGACTAAAGTTAAGAATATGGTGAAATACAGTGCAATGATTACCATTGTACTTATATTAAGCAAGACTGTGGGAGTATTAAGAGATATATTGATTGCAGGATATTTTGGTGCAACCAGAATAACTGATATGTATACTACTGCAACCAATATTCCACAGCTGTTTTATGGATGCATTGGTGCTGCATTAACTGTAAGTTTCATACCAGTATTTTCAAATGTGAAGAAATATAAAGAAAAAGCTAATATGTTTTTTAATAATATTTTAAACATAGTGTTTTTGATATGCTTGGTTTTGACTTTACTGGGTACTGTGTTTTCAACTCAATTAACTGAACTCATGGCGAGTGGGTTTACAGCAGAACAGATAACAAAGACATCTTTTTTGACTAAGATAGTAATGCCTTCTATAATATTTTTTGCTATAAACGGTCTTTATACAGGATACTTGCAGTCTTATGATATATTTTTACAACCAGCATTTACTAGTATAATTGCAAATATGGCTATCATTGTAGGTGTGATTATATTCTATAAATATGGTGTGATAGCTGCTGCTATAGCCTATTTGATAGGATCAATCATTCAGCTTTTTATACAAAGACCATTTATGAAAGGATATAAGTATAAACCATATATTAATTTTAAAGATACAAATATTAAAAAAATGCTGGTACTTTCAGTACCAATAATAATTAGTACTGTTGTTGGTAGAATTAATGTTATGGTTGCTAATAATTATGCATCAACACTTCCTGATGGCAGTGTTGCAATAGTTAGCTATGCAACAAGACTGAGCTCTTTAATAAACCAAGTTTTTATTGTATCTATTACAACAGTATTTTATCCAAAACTTACAGGAAAATTCACAGAAAATGCTATTGAAGAATTTAATGCCTTGATAGTAAAAGCATTAAATATAATAGTTATAATAGTTATACCGCTAGTGATAGGGTTATTTATGTTGAGTGAACCAGTAGTTAAATTGGTTTTTGAACATGGAAAATTTACGAGTGAAGCTACAAAAGTGACTTCACAGTGTTTGAGATATTTGGTGTTTTCTGCAATAGGATATTCTTTTATGGATATTTTAGGAAAAGTATTTTTTTCTTCAAAAGATACGTTTACACCAATGATAAATGGATTTATACAGATTGGATTGAATATTTTGCTAGTAACTATTTTGACACCAATTTATGGTATTAATGGTTTGGTAACTGCTACAACAATTTCAGTAAGTGTTGTTGCTATTATAATGTTTATTGAACTTAATATAAAACTAAAGGGAATAAATTATAATGAATCGATAATTACATTTTTAAAGTCGCTCATATCGAGTATAATTATGGCAGCATTGGTTTATGAATCATACAAATATTTAAATATAATTTTTATAAAAAATAGTATTGCATTTTTAGCTCTTAAAATTTGTTTATCAACATTTGTTGGTATAATAAGTTATGTTATTTTACTTAAATTGCTAAAAGTAAAGGAGTTAAGTGAAGTTTTATCGATTAGAAGCATTAGAATCAAAAATAAATAGTTAACTCGTTTTGTTAAAGCAAAACATAGAGACTTTAGTAGAGAACTCTGTTTTACTTAAGCCAAAAGCAAGTGAGAGTATTAAAAAAATTAATAAAAGGGTGATAGAATGAAGAGTATGATGAAAAATTATAGATTATATATTTGGATTGTTATAGTATTTTTAACATTATCTACATTAGTAAAAATTAAGGTTTATTCGGATAACAAAGAACTTCAAGCAAAACGAGATGAAATCTTAAAAGACAAAGAAATAGTAACTATTTGGCTTAAGGATGATTATGATTCAGAGACAAGAAAATTTCAAGTAAGGGAATATAATAAATACAATAAAGATAATATTTACATAAATCTTCAAATTTATGATGATGACTATATAAATATGTTGAGAACTGCTGTTGCAAACAACAATAAAGTTGATATATTTCAATATGGTTTTTATCAATTGTTCAGATATGATAGAATTATGCCTATGAAAGATTTGGGGATTGATATAGATAAAATAGGAAAAAACAATTTTTTATATTATAAAAAGGAACCTATGGGAGTTAAGGTATTAGGAAATGACGTTAAATTCGTTTGGAATAAGGAAATATTAAAGGGAGCAGGAATAGATAGTGGTATTCAACCTAAAACATGGCAAGACGTGATTGAATATGCAAAAAAAATAAAGAAAGCTTATCCTGATATTATCCCATTTGAATTTCCAGCATATTATCTTGAGGAGCTTAGAATTTCGATAGGCGAAATGAGTGTAAATAAGGGAAGTATATATACTACATTTTGGGATTATAAAAATGGAAAGTTTAATTTTGATTATGCTAAAGATATATTGAATATTTATAGAAAGATGTATGCAGAGGGTTTAATAGATGTTGACTTTGACAAGAAAACAAAGATACATGTAAGAGAAGATTTTGCAAATAGAAAGACTGCTATGATACTTAGTACATTTGAAGATAAATATTTTTTTGAGGGCATAAGACCTTTAAAATTCGATATTGGAATAAGTGATTTACCTAAAATAAATATTGGTGATAGTAATAATTATTATTATACAGGTACTTATAAATGCTTAATGGTTAATAAAAATGTTGATTTAAAAGAAGAAGAAAAAAACAATAATGAAAAAGTTAAAGAAAAGTTAAAGCATAAAGAAGCAGTTAAAAAAGTTTATGAGTGGCTTTTGAGTAAGAATGTAAATATGGATATACTGGCTGCTAAAAAAGGTTTACCTACTTGTTTTAAAGATAAGGTTGTAAAAAATGATATTTATAAAGAATACAATAAAGATGATAATTTTACCAATGAAATATATGATCCTACAATTTTCATCAATTACGATATTAATCTTACAAAAAATTTGTTTTATGATTCTATAAAAGGAAACATTTCGATTGAAGATGCTATTAATAAGCTAAATTATAGTTATGCAAAATACTGTAAAATTATGATTGATTACTATAATTTTGATTTTAGTAAGTTTATTGAGGATTAGTACAGTATGCTAATGAAATTAAGTGGCAGTGATAAATTTTAGAGAAGAGTCAAACAACAGTTAAATGAAAATTATAAAACTTTGTAAAAATGTGTTGATTTTTATAATTTAATAACCTATAATATATGTAAGTTTCTAATAATATAGCAAAACAAGCAGTAAAAGATGCTTGTTTTGCATATAAAAGATTTTTTAAAGGTCAAGCAGAAAAGCCAAAATTCAAAAGTAGAAGAAAAAGCAAACCATCATTTTATAATAACAATATAAAATTAAAAGTCAAACCTAAATTAGTTCTTATTGAAAAAGTAGGTCGGATAAAAACATCAAAACAAATACCAATGAATGTTAAATATACTAATCCGAGAATAAGTTTTGACCGAAAGTATTGGTATCTATCTGTAGGTATTGAAAAAGAAAATCCAACAGTAGAACTAACTGACGAAAGCATTGGAATTGATGTAGGAGTAAAGGATTTAGCTATATGCTCTAATGGAATGACTTTCGAAAATATCACAATAAAACAAGATTAGTTAAGAAATTAGAAAAAAGGCTACGTAGGTTGCAACGTAGGGTATCTCGCAAATACTTAAAAAATAAAGAAGGGAGTAAGTTTGTCAAAACAAGTAACATTATA
>Ga0114934_10000084_pt1 | contig 49580 bp, 37 predicted proteins | sample 4SBtaG_2_FD_99695 | JGI IMG/M metagenome (GOLD analysis project Ga0114934, IMG submission 99695) | Deep subsurface microbial communities from Kolumbo volcano to uncover new lineages of life (NeLLi) - 4SBTROV10_white metaG | ecosystem: Environmental > Aquatic > Marine > Volcanic ...
TATTATAATAATCATAGATGTCAATGGGGATTAAAAAAGATGACTCCTAAACAATTTAGAAATCATCTTTTAACTGCTGCTTAACCCTTTTTTTATAATGTCCTTGACATAGGGTCCATTTTATTCATGTTTTATGAGTGGTATCTTTTTTATATTTCAAAAAAAGAATAGTACATGCAATCAATTATTACATAATTCGTAATATAATACATATTGTGTTATAATCATAATATATAAAATTTTCTAATAATTAAATAATATAATAATAATATATTCATTTTTAACAGGGAGGAATAATGTATGGGGAAAAAAGTTATAAAGGTTTTATTAATTATTATAATTGCTATTTTTATAATTGTAGTAGGATATTTTGCTTTTATGACAATTGCAGATTATAGGCCGGATAAAATTATTAACCTAAATATTGATAATAATCAGAAAAAAGTTGCAAAAATAGGCGATAAAATATCGTTACTAACTTTCAATATTGGTTATTGTGGGTTAGATAGTGGACAAGATTTCTTTTTAGATGGAGGGAAAAATTCGCGTTCAGAAAGTAAGGAAAAAACTATAGAAAATTTAGATGGCATAATTGAGTTTTTAAATAAAAATCAAACAGACATAATACTTCTTCAAGAAATAGATATAAATTCAACAAGAACTTTTCATATAAATGAATATAAACAAATTAAAGAAATCTTGAATGATTATTCGTCAATTTTTGCATGGAATTATAAAGTACCGTGGGTACCTGTCCCACTAACTAAGCCTTATGGCTCTGTAAAGGCAGGATTAGCTGTTTTTTCAAAATATAATATAAATGAAGCTAATAGATATCAATATCCAGGTAAAGAAAAATGGCCTAAACAATTAGCTATGTTAGACAGATGTTTTATAGAAAGTAGGATACATGTAGAGGGAGGAAAAGAACTTGTCATTATTAATTCTCATCTATCCGCTTATGATAAAGGTGGAGAGATAAGAAGGCAGCAATTGGAATTTTTAAGAAAATATTTAATAAAAGAATACAGTAAAGGTAATTATATTATTGTTGGAGGAGATTGGAATCATTTAATTCCAGGAACAGACCCTAAGCTGTTTAAAACAACACAGGAATGGCCAGAGTGGCTTGTTAAGATTCCACATAGTTTCAAGCCAGAAGGATTTAAGTGGGTAGCAGATAAAAATACTCCAAGTAATAGATCAACTGATATACCATATAAGAGAGGAGTAAATTTTTTATCTGTAATAGATGGTTTCCTAGTTTCTCCAAACGTTGAAGTTTTAAATGTAAAAGGGTATGACATGGGATTTAAGTATTCGGATCATAATCCTGTTATTGCTAATATAGTTTTAAAATAAAAGGGACGGTTAATTTAAATTATTTATACAACTACAATTTCAGTCAATAAATGACAAAGGAAAAATAGGGACGGTTCATTAGAAAAATGCCTAAATATTGGGTGAAATAATGAATCATCCCTTGTTTTTTAGTTTTTAATTAGTTTTTGATACCATTTGCATGTTTTAAAATATAACATAGCTATAAATAATTGCTCGGGAATTTAAATAAAAAGTTATTTTTAAATTTAATAAGATATGATTTGAATATGCATATAATAATGAACCGTCCCCTAAAATTTAAACTTAAACTTATAATAATAATGAACCGTCCCCTGAACTATAAAATTTCTAAAACTACTAAAACTATTTAAAATATGATATACTTATCTAGTATATATTTATAAAAGATTTAAAAATAACAAATAAATGTTGTCACCAGTATAGAACTGTATTTGCAATGATTAGTTTATAATACTGTATACATAATTATAACAGGAGGAAACGAAAAATGATAAAAATGTCAAAAAAAATGAGTGCTATATTGAGTACACTTCTTTTAACAGGAATGATATCGGGGTGTTCTACATCAGGTACAGCTAAAAAAGATACCAGTAATGAAGTGATTGCTAAGTTTAATCAAGGAAGTATTAATCATGAAGAGTTGTTTAATAGTATGATAAAAACTTCAGGTATGTCATCTGTTCTAGAAATAGCTGATGCTGAGATATTAAACAAGATTTTGCCAGCAACGGATGATATGAAAAAAGAGGCAAAAGAAAAAATTGATGAAATAAAAAAGTATTATGGTGATTCATTTAAAGATGTTCTTAAATCTAGTGGAATTAGCAATGAACAAGAGTATCTTAATTTGTTACTTCTTAGCCTTCAAAGGAAAGCATATATTATAAAATATATTGAAAATAATGTTTTAACCGATGAAGAGATTAAAAAATATTATGATAATTATGAGCCTAACATTAGAGCTAGTCATATTTTGATTAAACCAGCAAAAGATACAAAAGATGATTGGAATAAAGCATTAAAAGAGGCAAAAGAATTAATAGCACTATTAGATAAAGGAGAAGATTTTGCAAAATTAGCGAAAAAGTATTCAGCTGATAAAGGTTCTGCTATAAATGGAGGAGATTTGGGCTCATTTGGAAAAGGCCAGATGGTACCAGAATTCGAAAAAGCTGCATATGCTCTTAAAGTAAATCAATATACTAAACAACCGGTTAAATCAGTTTATGGATATCATATTATTTTAAAAACTGGTGAAGATAAAAAAGGGACTTTAGAAGAAATGCACCCTAGCATTGTAAAAGCATTATCAGAAAAAATTCTTAAGAGTGATAATAAGGTATCTAGTAAAGCACTAATAAAAATGAGAAATGATAATGGATTTACGATTAATGATGAAATTATAAAAGCTCAATATGATGCATTTGTAAAAAAGATAGAAGGTAGCATTAAAAAGTAGTATTTTGCTAATTTTGAAAGGTTATATAGAAAAATATTTTAAAATAGTAAGTCTAATACAGTATATTAAATGAAACTATATATCAAAAGAAAAGTATAGAAAATAAATGTTTGTTCAAAAAATGTTATTTTAATTTAAAATAACATTTTTTTATTATTTTTTATTATTTACAGATTTTATATCATATTTATCGATGTTATAAGACTCCTACTTTTATAAGTGGGAGATTCAAGTTTTTTGCTTCAGGTGGAGTGGCGTCTCCACCTGAAGTACCGATGTTTTGCTTCAGCAAAACGAGTTCACTGATTTTATAAGATTCAATATCTGTGAATTGGGAATTAAAGCTTTTTGCTTAGTAAAACCAGTTCAGTAAAACGTTTAGCATAAACTTTTTTTTTGAAATGAAAATAATTTCTAAAATATATATTAAGAACAACAAATATACAACGATTATATAAATAAGTAAATTTTGTATATTAAGAATTTTAGAATATATAGGAGGAAAATTTAATTATGGAAATATTGTTTGAGTATGATGAAAATGAATATTTACCTATTAGTACAATATCGGTTATAGGAAATTTTAATGATTATAATCCCCAAAGAGGCAAAATGGCAAAATGTGATAATACATGGAAATTAAGTTATGATATTGAACCAGGAGAGCACAGATACAAATTTCTTATTAATAATAATCTAAAACTTAATGATCCAATGGCAAATATATATTTGCCAGATGAAAATGAAGAACTTTGGTCAGTAATTATGGTTAATGATAAGAATGAAAGACTTTATAATAACACGCAATATACTGTTCATATAGATAAGTATAATATTACGTCTATTATTAATGATGACTTGAATGCTGTTAATAAAAAGAATTTTAATATACTTTTAGATGAAAAAGTAGTTACAAGGTTTGATTTTACTAATGTAACTGGGTTACATACAGTAACAACAGCATGGTATAGTCCAAGAGGGGATTTGTTTCAAACAACGGAGAATAATTTATTTAAACCTACTGAAGATGATAAACCAATAAGAATGTGGTTTTGGATGGATTTAAAAAACAATACACAAAAGTATCCTTATGGCATTTGGAAGATAAAATTATTTATAGATGGGGAGTTTATTTTAGAAGATCAGTTTAATTTATCAGAGGCAAATGGTTATTCATCAAAAGGAAAAATATTATATTAATATAATATTAATTTTAAATAAGAGGAGTGAGTGTTATGTATACTAACAAAATTAATGCAGTTAATACTAACAAAAGTAATTTATACCAAGGAAGGAACAAAAGAGTAAATAATGGCAATTCTAAAACAAATGTAGTTGTTAATAGTAGTAATGATGTACAGCAAGTTAAAAATAATAACAAAGCATTATCTACTGAGAATGTTAGTATTTCAAATCAGGAAATAAATGAGAATACTAATACAACTAAAAGTTCTATAGGAGGTTTCTTTAAATCTGCATTCAAATCATTTTCTTTTGCATTAAGTAATGTAAATAAATTTGCAAAGACAGCAGTATCTATAAGCAAAAGCGTCATAAATACTGTTAGTTCAGTTTCAAAAATTGTTAAAGATACTATAGAACCAGTAAGCCAAAAAATAAAGACTGTTTCAGAGTCAGTAGCTAAAAAAATAAGTAAAACTGCTTCAAAGGTAGCGAGTACTGTAAAACAATTAACAACTACTGCCTCGGACTTAGAACAATCAGCTATGGAGGTCAGAGATTCTGTTACATCTATAGTTGCTACAGCAACAAAAACAGGAGTTTCTGTAAGTGGAGATGTTGCAAAAATAGTGGCTTCATGTACTCAAGCTGGAATGAACATAAATACTGTGGTGCATGATCCAACTAAAGGAATTATAAGAAAAACAGCAGAAACTATATTTTCTATAAAGAATTGTGTAGATTCTATAAAAGAACCTGCAAAGTCAATAGTAAGCAATGTATCAATAGCATATAAAGATATTGAAAAAGATTACAAAAAAACAGTAAAGAGTGCTAGCCAATGTATGTATGATATTAATATAATTAAAAATGCTACAATATCGGTTAGTGACCAAGTAATTTCTACTGCAAAAACTGTAGCTAGTGAAATTAAAACTGCTAGTATAGACATAGCAGATAAGCTAGAAGAACCGTCAGAAAGAATTAAAGAAGTTGTTGCCCAAGGAATAAATGAAATCGAGGATGATTATAATAATTATAAGAATGATAATAGTACACCTGTATATGCTTAAACTGTATATGATTAAATGATTAATTGAACGATTTTATAAGACTTCTGTCGCTATTAAGTGCTATATTGAAATTTTTGTTTCTTTTATGCTCTTATATTTTTGAACGATTTTATAAGACTCCCACTTTTATAAGTGGGAGTCTTAAGCTTTTTCTTCAGGTGGAGTAGAATCTCCATCTGAAGTTTCGATGTTTTGTTTTAGCAAGACTAGTTTACTAAAGGGTATCTTTTGAGTATCTTTTGTAAAAAAAGTTTAAAAAAATGTTATTTCGACAAGAAATAACATTTTTTTTGATTTTTTTATGATATTATATTGGTGAATAAAAGTTGTGAAGATTATGTAGAAATTTCTATAAGGATAGATTTATTCATAAATAAATATAAATGTTTAAGAAACTATATATTTTCTTAAAAGGCAAACTTATTGAAAAATAAGGACGCAAAGCCAAGGACCTAATAAGAATGAGTATTAATATACAAATTCTTTATGGTAGCCGGTTGCAGAAAGTGGTTGAAAAAAGCATTAAAGCACTTCTGTATTTTTAAAGGAAATATAGAAGTGTTTTATTTTTTATTACTTTATGTATCAAAAAATAAATAGTTTATATTTGATTTGTTATTTTCTTTTTAAATGCCTAATATAGTATGAAATAAGGAACGGGGGTGATGAAATGGAATGTAGAGAAAATCTAAATTATTATGATCATACAACGAGATTATCTAATAGACGATATTTTTTGAGGTTTTTTGAGAGTAAGATTGATGAATTTGTTATAGTATTGTTGGATATTGATGATTTCCAATATATGAATAATATCTATGGATATAAATATAGTGATAGATTTTTGAGAAAATTTAGTAATAGATTAAATAATTTAGTCGGTAAAAGTGGAAATGTTTTTATTTGTGATTCAAATCAATTTTTGATTGTTATGCCTAAAATCAATTTAAAAATAATTAATAATAAAATAAAGTTATTACAGAAAAAACTAAAGGAGATTTTAATAATTGATGATAAGGAGATTGCTTGCTCTGTAAGCATGGGTATTTATATAACAGGGAAGGGGGATAGTGTCATTGATGCTTTGAGAAAAGCTGAAGTTGCACTTCATGAAGCAAAGTTAAAAGGAAAAGGACAGTATAAGTATTTTAATAAGAAAATTGAAGAAAAAGTTTTGCGTAAGGCAGCAATTATTAATGAAATCAAAAAGTCAATTATTGGAGATGAATTATATCTATTATATCAGCCTATTTTAGATTTAAAAGAAAAAAGGATTACAGAAGTTGAAGCACTTATAAGATGGAGGAGTAAAGAATTAAGATGTGTTTCACCATCAGAGTTCATTCCAGTTGCAGAAGAAATTGGATTTATAAGAGAAATTGGATACTGGGTAATTAATAAAGTATGTAAACAGATAAAAGAATGGAACAATCAAAATATATATATAAAAGTTGCAATTAATATTTCGCCGAACCAATTTGAAGATAAAAGACTTTTGAAAAATATTAAAAGAATTTTTAAGAATAAAGATATTGAATTTAATCAGGTTAAGTTTGAAATAACAGAAACACAGATGTTTGAATCAAAAAAAGAAAATATAAAACATTTAAAAAAATTGGTTAAGATGGGAGCAATTATTTCTTTAGATGATTTCGGAACTGGATATTCATCAAATAAGAATATGGCTATTTTACCTATATCAGAAATAAAAATAGACAAATGTTTTATTGACAACTTAAAAGATGATAAAAAAGAACAGGTTTTGGTTAAATCGGCAATAGTTACAGCACATGAACTTGGATATACTGTTGTAGCAGAAGGAGTTGAAAAAAAAGAGCAGTTTGATAAATTAATAGAATTAGGTTGTGATAAAATACAAGGTTTTTATATAGGAAAACCCATGAATGAAAATGATATAATTGATTTTTTAGATTAAAGGCTTATTGATTTTATAAGACTTCCACTTCTTAAGTGGGAGTGGTAAATTGAAGATTTTGCTTTAGGTTAAGTAGAGTATTTACTTGAAGTTTCGATAACGAGTTTACTTGATTATATTTAGTAAATAGCAATAAAAATTAGTTTATTATGGATTTTATTAAGTAAGTTAAAAATTATTGCATAACTTATGAAGGGGGAAAATTGATGAAAAATAAATATTTCAAAATTAATATAAAGAAGAATAGTCTAAAGAACATAAAGATTATTCATTTGCTGACGTTATTATCAATTATTTCATTTGTTTCTATAATGGTTGTATCGGTGATAGCGGTTAGAGGTATGAAGATGAATAATCAAGATATGAAGAGTTTATATAATGATACCATGATAACTTCTCTTGATATTAAAAAATTAGAAACAGAATTTTATTCTATAAGACTTCAAATGTCAAAAATTGCTTATTTAAACAGATATGATGAAAATGCTGTAGCTATAGTGGAATATAAAAAAGAAAATGTTTTTAAACTATTTAATAAATATAAGAATTCAAATATGACAGAAGAGCAGAGAAAACTATTTAACGATGTAGAGAAGAATTATAAGAGATATTTAGATGGTACTGAGGTATTTATTGAAAAAGTTATAAAAGGAACTAGAATAAGCGAAGAAGAGTCTAAAGAATTAATAATGTATGCGGATACGGCACAAAATAGTATAAGTTCATTGGTTAAGTTAAATGAAAAAATAGCTTCAAAAGTAATCGAGAAATCGAATGATAAATATAAAAGGTCTATTACAAGTTTTTATATAATATTTTTAGGATTTATAGTATTATTTGCGATATTTTCACTAATATTAATAAGATTAATCAAAGGGTCAATGAGAAATTTACATGATGCATTACTTAAATTAGCAAAATATGATTTTAGTATAGAAATAGATGAAAGTGGCAAAAATGAATTCTCTGATATGAATAGAGAATTGGCAGCAGTAGTACATAATATGAAATATGCTTTATCAGGTGTAAGAGCTAATTCGGAAAATTTAGTAGCAAGTTCTCAAAATCTTAGTGCTATGTCTCAACAAATGGCATCATCATCTAATGAGCTTTCAAATACAATGCAACAGGTATCAAATGGGGCAGTTTCTCAAACTCAAGATTTAAATGATATAGTTAAAATAATAGCTAAGTTAACTGATAGTATTGAGAATGTTTATTTAGAATTACAGAGTGTAAAGGATGAAACTGAAAACACAAGCGATAAAGCTAATATTGGAAAAAGAGAAATGGATAATCTTATTAAATCGATAAATGAAATTAAGAATGCATTTGAAATAGTTGTTGATAAGGTGAACAATTTAACGAAATCAGTTAAAACAATAAGTGGTTTTACCGATATAATTTCAAGAATAGCAGATCAAACGAATTTATTAGCATTGAATGCTGCAATAGAAGCAGCTAGAGCTGGAGAAACTGGTAAAGGATTTGCAGTAGTAGCTGATGAAATACGAAAGCTTGCAGAAGAATCAAGAAAATCAACAGATGAAATAGTAAAACTTGTGTATTCAATAAACAGTGATACAGATGAGGTAATAGGTACTGCTAAGGATGTTGAGAATTTTATATTAGAGCAATCAGAGTCAATTGAAAAAACAGTTAATTCATTTGGAGATATATTAATATCAGTACAAAAGATTGCTCCATTGATGGAAAGAACTTATAATGGAATGGATGAAATTGTTAATTCGAAAGATAAAGTGTTAAAAAGAGTTGAGGAGGTTAGTTCTGTGACAGAAGAAAATTCGGCTGCAGCAGAAGAAGTTGCTGCATCATCGCAGGAATTAACATCATCTACTGATGCTGTTTCATCTATGGCTCAAAAATTAAGTGATGTTGCAGAAGAATTGATGGATATTGTAAAAAAATTCAAGGTATAATAAATCATAAAATAGAGAACTCGTTTTGCTAAATCAAAACATCGGTACTTCAGATGGAGACTCTACTCCACTTGAAGCAAAAAGCTTAAATCTTTCACTTATAGAAGTTATAGAATCCATAAATTATACGGAATAAAAGCATAGTAGGGATTGTATTATTGGCATTTGACAGTAATAAAAGAAGTGTGTATTATATAATTGCATAAGTTGATAAAAAATATACATCCAAAAACTTGATTTTGGATGTATATTTTTGGAAAGAAATATAAAAATTGAATTTACATCTAGAATAAATTATAATTATAATATAAGCGAAGGAGAATGAGAATGACTAAAGTACTAAAATTTCATGAAGAAGGATACAATTGCGCTGAGTCTATAGTTAAAGTAATGAATGAGGAAAATGGTTTGAATATTCCGGTTTCTATTGCAAGCCCTTTTGGAACAGGAATGGCAGTTTGTAGCGTTTGTGGGGCAGTTACAGGAGCACTTATGGTTTTAGGCGCAAAGAAGGGAAGAAACTCATCGGATGAATTTAATGAATCAAGAAGAGTTGCTAAAGAAATAATGAACAAAGTCAAGGAAAGATATGGAACTTATAAATGTTTAGAATTAAAGAAAAAAGGAATACCTTGTAGTGAAATAATACAGTATACTTATGATATTTTGAAGGAATATGTTTAATAATTAAGAAAAATTTAAAAAAATTGAGGAGCTATTGAAAGAGGGGGTAAACATGAGAATACTGCATACTGCGGATTGGCATCTCGGGAAGAATTTAGAGGGTGAGAGCCGTATGGAAGAACAGGAAAAATTTTTAAATGATTTTGTTGATATTGTTGAAGAAAACAGAATAGATTTGGTTATAATTGCAGGTGATATTTATGATAGTAGCAATCCACCTGCAAGAGCTGAAAGAATGTTTTATAAAGCTTTAAAGGAAATATCTAATAATGGAAAAAGAATGATACTAATTATTGCAGGAAATCATGACAATCCAGACAGATTAGTAGCGGCGAGTCCTCTTGCATATGAGCAGGGGATTTTGTTTTTATCAAAACCAAAGAGTTGTATAGAAATAGGCGAATGTGGTATTCATAAAGTTGTTGATGCAGGAGAAGGATACGTGGAAGTTGATATAAATGGAGAAAAAGCTGTTATTATAACTATGCCTTATCCAAGTGAGAAAAGATTAAATGAAGTAATTTATGATAGTATTGAAGATGACGAGAGACAAAAAGCATATAGTGAAAAATTAGGTGAATTGTTTACAAGGCTTTCAGAGAAATTTAGAGATGATACTATAAATATTGCTGTATCACATTTGTTTGTTATAGGTGGAGAGGAATCTTCTTCAGAAAGAAATATACAATTAGGAGGAAGTCTTGCTGTTAAATCCTCAGATCTTCCTTTGAAAGCACAATATATTGCATTGGGACATCTACATAGGCCACAGGAAATTAAGAATAAGGGTACAAGAATTGTTTATTCAGGGTCACCTCTTCAATATAGTAAGAGCGAAATAGGTTATAGTAAATGTTGTTATGTTGTAGATATTAAAGCTGGACATGAACCAGAAATCAGCAAAATATTTTTTAAAAATTACAAACCAATAGAAGTTTGGAAATGCGATAATGTAGAACAAGCGATAGAAAAGTGTAAACAAAACTCAGATAGAAATATATGGGTATATATAGAAATTAATACAGATAAATATATTACTCAAGAAGAAATGAAAATAATGAAAAGAATGAAAAAGGATATATTGGAAATAAAGCCTATAATAATGGAAAATAACGATGAATATGAAGAGTATTATGATATAAAAGAGAAAAGTATGTCAGAGCTTTTTAGAGAATTTTACAAAAAACAAAGAGAAGTTGAACCTAGTGAAGAATTAATGGATTTGTTCTTAAACATAATTAAAGAGGAAGGAGACGAAGAATAGTGAAGCCTGTAATGCTTAAAATAAAAGGTCTTAACAGTTTTATAGAAGAACAAATAATTGATTTTGAAAAGCTTACCGGAAAAGGATTGTTTGGTATATTTGGACATACGGGAAGTGGAAAGTCTACTATACTTGATGCAATAATAATTGCTTTGTATGGGAAAATACCCAGAGAAAGTACAGATTATATTAATACCAATTGTGATAGGCTTACATTAAGCTATGAATTTGAAATAGCACAGGGTAGAGAAAGGAATAGGTATGTTGTAGAAAGAAGTATAAGAAAAGATAAGCATGGAGCGTATAAGACAGCATATGCAAGGATTATAGAAAAATGTAGAAATAGTGAATGTAAAATAATGGCAGAAAAATCAACAGAGGTTAAAGAAACTGTTGAAAAATTGATAGGACTTACTATGAATGATTTTACACGTTCAGTTGTTCTTCCACAAGGTAAATTTAGTGAATTTTTAAAGCTTAAAGGAAAAGAAAGAAGGAATATGCTTGAAAGAATTTTTGCTCTTGAAAAGTATGGCAAGAGATTAGGAGAAAAAATAAGAAGTGCCAGAAATGGAGAAATAACTAATAAAAATATTTTAGAAGGTGAATTAAAAAAATATGAGGGATTTTCGGAATATGATTATAAAGAAAAAGTAATAGAACTTAATGATTTGATAAATTATGAAAAAGAATTAAGAAAAGAGAAAGAAAATTTAGACAGAAAATATGATAAATATAATAGAATTTGGGAACTTCAAAATGAGTTAAAAGTATTTGAAAGTGAGCAACAAAAATTAGATAGTAAAATTAATTATATAAATAATAAAAAGGTTATAGTGGAAAAAGCAAAGAAAGCACTTGAAATAAAACCATTTATTGATGCTTTAAATGATACAAAGAACAAAATTGGAATAAATCAGAAAGAATTAGATAATTTATGTATTGAATTGAAAATAATTGACAAAAAACTTAAAGAAGTAGAAAACAAGTATAGTGAGGTACAAAATGACAAAGATGAAAAGATACCTATACTTGTCAAAAAGGAGTCAGAGTTAAATCAAGCAATTGAAATAAATGATAAAGTAAGCAAATTAGAGCATGATAGGAATCAACTTTTGCAAAAACATAACTCAATAAAAAAGGATATTGATGGGAATGAGATCAAATTAAAAAAAATAGGAGATAATATTAAGAAATACACGGAAAAAGAAGAAGAAATAACAATAAGACTTCAACAAATAGAAATAAATCCAGAATTTAAAGAAAAAGTTCAAATGGTATATGAAAAAGAAAATAAGTATAATGAGTTAAAGGGAGAAAAGGAAAAAATAGAAAGTAATATAAATGCAAAACAAGAGAGTGTAAGAGAATTACAAATGAAATATACTAAAATACTGGAACAACAAAAAGAACAAAAAGATAATGTGTTGAGTATTGAAAATAAATGTAGAGATTTAGAAAACAATTTCCCGGGTGATAATAATATGTTGCTTGAAAAGCAAAATTACTTAAATGATTTAAAAGAAATATTGCATAAAGCAATAGAAAATGACAAAAAAAGAGAAAAAGTACAGGGGAAATTAGATATAATGATTTTATCTAAAGCAAGTATTGAAAAAGAATTGATTGAAATTAATCAAAAAATTAATTATAAAAAAGATTTTATAGAAATATCTGAAAGAAAAATAGAAGAAATAGAAGATAATAATAGAGCAGCTATTTTAGCAGCTAAGCTTAAGCAAGGAGAACCTTGCCCTGTATGTGGTTCGACTCATCATATTAATTTGACATACGATACAGATATTTATGATTTAGAGGAAGAAAAAAAATTAAAAAAGAAATTAGAAAAAGAAATTAGAGAATTGGATAAAGGTTTAAGAGAACTAGAAAAGAAATTTGTGGCTTATGAAAAAGAAGAGGAACACTTAAAAAATGAATTATATTTGCTGAAAGAGGAATTAAAAGAAATTAACACAGAAAAATTAACATTAGAGTATTATAAAGCTGAAAAGGAATTTGATAATTTTAAAACTAAGCTAAATAATTACAGTATACAAAAAGAAACATTATATAAATACTTATCAAAAGAGAAAGAAAATAAAAGTAAAATTGATACTGAAGTTGTCCAAATTAGTGAAAGATTAAAAAATGAACGTAAATCATTAAGTGAATTAAATGTAGATTTAGGTAAAATAAATGATAAAATTGACGATATTTCAAAGGAATATTTTGATTTTAAGGAAGAATTAGGACTGGACAATGTAAAATATAAGATAGATGAAATTAAAAAATTTGAGAAGGAAAGCAATAAACTTCAAAAGCTTCATATTAGCATAAGAAAAAATATTGAAGAAAATAAAGCTACTAAAGAAAAATTAAATAAATATATAACAGATTTAAGAATTGAAATGACAAAGGTTATTGAAATTTATAGAGAAAAAGGTAAAAATATAAATGGATTAAAAGAACAAGTATTAAAGTTGACAGATGAAAAAGATGCCATAGAGTATTTGGAAAATATAAGGAGGGATATAAAAAATATAAATAAATTAAATAAAGAAATAAAAGAGCAGCTTGAACTGACTAAGGAAAATCAAAAGAATATTTCAGAAAATGTTTTGAGCAAAGGTCAGCAGATAAAAATGCTTATGAATTTGCAATCAGAACAATTGAATAGTTTAAATGCATTAATAAAAGAGAAGAACTTTAATAGTAAAGAAGAAGTACTAAACAATATCATTTCAGAAAGTGAATTAAAAAAGTTTGATACAGAAATAAAGCATTTTGAAGATAATTGTAAAAATGTAAAAAACAATATATATAGGATTCAGAAGAAGCTAGGTAATGAAAAAATAGAAGAACATGAATGGAATGATATTAAAAATAGAAAATTAGAAGTCGAACAATTGCTAAATATTAAAATAAAGGAAATAGCTACAAAACAAAAAATTGTTGATGATATGAAAGAAGACTTAAAAAAGTTTAAGGAATTGAAAAAGAGTGAAAGAGAAATAGAACATAGATTGAGTTTGTTTAGTGATTTAGATAAATTAGTGCAGGGAAATAGATTTGTTCAATTCGTTGCTATGAATAGGCTTAAATATATTGCTCGTGAAGCATCGAAAAGGTTAAAAGATATAACAAATAACAGGTATGCTCTTGAAATTGATGGAGAAGGTAACTTTACAATAAGGGATGATAAGAACGGTGGTGTAGTAAGAGAAATAAGTTCATTATCAGGTGGAGAAACTTTTTTAACATCGCTGGCATTGGCATTAGCACTTTCATCACAGATTCAGTTAAAAGGTAGTGCACCGTTAGAGTTTTTCTTTTTAGATGAAGGATTTGGAAGTTTAGATAGTAATCTGTTGGAAGTTGTTATGAGTTCTCTTGAAAAACTTCACACAGATAAGTTATCAGTAGGAATAATAAGTCATGTCGAAGAATTAAAAAACAGAGTTCCAGTTAAGTTAATAGTTACTTCTGCTAAACCTGGCGAATATGGAAGTAGGGTCAAATTGGAATATAGCTAAAAATATGATTTTAATTTTAGAGTATAAGATAGTGTTAATTTAAGTTAATTTGTTTTGCTTTAGCAAAACGAGTTCATTCCACTAACTAAAATAAAAGCAAAGTCTTAAGATTATTTGTTATAGCGTCTGCGATGAGTTTGTTCCACTAACTAAAACAAAAGTTTCAATATTCCATTTATAGAAATAGAAGTCTTGTAGAATATACAAAAGTTCTAAATATTGAAAGGAAGACAATATATGGATAATAAAGTATATGCAGTTAGAAAAGGAAGAAGAACGGGAATTTTTAATTCTTGGAAGGAATGTGAACAACAAGTTAAAGGATATTCTGGAGCAGAATACAAGAGGTTTAAAACTTTCGATGAAGCAGAAGAATATTTGAACTATTCTAATAAACTATTATGTGAACAAGAATACAATAGCAATAGCACAATCATGACGTATAATGATACAATGATAGCATATGTTGATGGAAGCTATGATGATAGTATAAGGCAGTTTGGTTCGGGTATTGTAATTCTTTTTAATGGTGAGGAGAAAACATTCAGTATAAGGGGAACTGATGAGAGCTTGATAGATATGAGAAATGTTGCAGGAGAAATAAAAGGTGCAGAAAAAGCGATGCAATACGCTGTGGATAATAATGTTAACGTACTCATAATATATTACGATTATGAGGGGATAGAAAAATGGTGTACAAGGGCATGGAGTGCTAGAAAAGAAGGTACTAAAAAATACAGAGATTTTTATGATGAAGTTAGTAAAAAAGTAAATATTAAATTTGTTAAGGTAAAGGCTCATTCAGGAGATAAATATAATGAAGAAGCTGATAAATTGGCAAAGGAATCATTGGGTATGTAAACGCAAGCCTGTAAATATTTTTGTGTATTTTAAAGACTTTTTGCTTATTGCTTATACAATATAAGCAATAGGCGAAAAGTCTAATACTCTACTTTTTTAGGTTCTGTTTTAATGCAGTTGATAATGAATTATTGATATTATTTTTAATTGTTTCTATGTTGCTGTTTACTTCAGTAGTAATAGAATTCTTTGTTTTTTGTGTATTAGAATCAATTTCACTATCTATAGTATTTTTTAAGTTTTCATAATATTTTTCCAATTCTTTGTTAGCTCTTGAAATTTCAGAATTTTTATATTTTTCAATATCACTAAATGATTTATTTACTTTATACTTAATATAGTTACTTATTTTATTTTTGTATGCATTATCTAGATTGTTAAGGTCATTTTTAGTGCTATTATCATAATGTGCCTTAATTGAAATAAAGCTTTTTGAAATCAAATCAATAATGCTAGTATCTAGTACTGTTGTTGCATAAACCTGTCCAACTCCTAATAGTAATAAAATAGTTAATAATGCTGAAAATATTCTTTTTTTCATAGTTTTCCTCCTTTGTGTGATATGCTCAATCAAGTTATAAAATTCATATTCTTGTTTAGAACATAATATAATTATTTTTAGTATGACCAAGCATCATAATAATATTTTAATAGGTAATGTATGAAAAAACAATAATTTAATGTTGGGGTTAAAACCATAATCATTACTTCAAGGTAAATAATTCTATAAGATTTGCAAGGAAATAATTGTATTTTATAGTGGTGTTAGAAGAGCAAATGTACTATAATAGCATTGTACACTTGTATTTTGTTTTCTGTCAGGGTCGATTAATGCAAAGCAAATGTACTATAATAGTTGTATATTGCAGTATAATAAAAGAGCGTAATAAAAATCTGTAATAAAAAATGATAAAAATATAATTCATAAATATTATGTGAAAGGATGAATAAAATGAAAGAGGTAACAAATTTTAAAAGCTGCTTAAAGCCAGTTCCAGATGTTTTGGTGTCTTGTAGAGGGCTAAATGGTGAAAATAATGCTTTGGCTGTAGAGTATGCAGGAAATTGTAGTTATGATCCACCAATGGTAATGGTGGGAATTGTACCATCCAGATATTCATACAATATGATTAAGAAAAGTGGTGTATTTGTAGTTAACTTAGTTAGCGAAGAATTAAGAGAAAAATATGCATATCTTGGGAGTCATAGTAGGCGTGATGAAAATAAATTAGAAGTTATTGACATGAAAATTGGAGAAGGAGTAAAAGTTAATGCACCAGTACTTTTGGATTGTCCTGTGAGTATTGAATGTAAAGTTGTAGATTCAATATTGACTGGTTCACATGAAATGTTCATAGGAAAAGTAGAATATATACATGCAAAGGATGAATTGATAAAAGAAGATGGTAGCATAGATTATTCAAAAATAAATTTTCTTAAGTTTAGATAAAATAATACAAAACAATACAAAGTAATTTTATACCAGGGGTGCAAAAATTTGCACCCCTGGGGTGAAAGGGGGTACGTATGGAATTAATTGATTTACATTGCGATACTATTTGGAGAATGTTTGAAAATGAAACATATACAAATTTAGCGAAAAATAACTTTCATATAGACATTGATAAATTGGTAAAAGCAAATTCTTTTGCACAGTTTTTTGCTTTGTTTATTGACAGAGAAGATATAATAAAAAAAGGAAAAAGTCATGTTGCATATTGCAGTGAAATGCTTGACAGATTTTATACTGAAATAGAAAATAATAATGATAAAATTAGGTTTGCAGGTAATTATGAAGAATACATTAAAAATAGAAATAACAATAAAGTGTCAGCATTTCTTACTATTGAGGGCGGAGATGCTTTAGAAGGTAAGCTCTATAATTTAAGGAATTTTTATAGAATGGGCGTAAGGCTTATTACATTGACATGGAATTATGGAAATGAGATAGGATATCCTAATTGTAACAAAGAGGATATGAAAAAAGGACTTACGGATTTTGGTAAACAGGTTGTGAAAGAAATGAACAGATTGGGTATGATAGTTGACGTGTCTCATTTGTCAGATACTGGATTTTATGATGTAGCATCATTATCAGAAAAACCTTTTGTAGCATCACATTCTAATGCACGATTTATTCAGAACCATTTTAGAAATTTAACTGATGATATGGTAAAAGTTCTTTCTAATAAAGGTGGAATTATGGGAATAAATTTTTGTACCAGTTTTTTATCTAACAAGGATACTAGTTTAATAGAAGATATTATTAGACATATAAAACATATCAAAAATGTAGGTGGAATTGATGTGATATCGATAGGTTCTGATTTTGATGGAATAGGTGGAAATCTAGAAATTAGCAATATTGGAGAAATGGAAAAATTATTTAGTGCGCTTTCAAGAGAAGGATTTACAGATGATGAAATAGAAAAGATAGGATACAAGAATGCAGAAAGAGTAATAAAAGAGTGTTTGAGATAGAGGAGAAATAAACTATGAAACATAAAATATTAGATTTGCTTAAAAAAAATAAAAATGAATTTATTTCCGGTCAAAAGTTAAGTGACGATTTAGGAGTAAGTCGTGCTGCTATATGGAAATATATCAAAGCGCTAAAAGAAGAAGGATATGAAATTGAATCTGTTTCGAGGAATGGATATAGATTAATTTCTTGTCCGGATATACTAAACTATGATGAAGTTAAAAATTATTTGAATACAAAATATATTGGAAGAAATATTGAATATTTTGAAACTATAGATTCTACAAACGTAAAAGCCAAAGAACTTACTATGAATGGAGCAAAAGAAGGTACTGTTGTTACTAGTGAGGAACAAACATTAGGAAGAGGTAGATTGGGAAGAAAATGGATATCGCCGAAATATAAAGGGATTTGGATGTCTATAATTTTAAGACCTAATATTAATCCAGCTAATGTTTCAAAAATTACCCATATAGGGGCTGCAGCAGTAAATAAGGCTATAGAAGATATGGAAATTAAAACATATATAAAATGGCCTAATGATATTATACTAAATGAAAAGAAATTATGTGGAATACTCACCGAGATGAGTGGTGAAATGGATAAAATAAATTATATTGTTATGGGAATTGGAATAAATGTAAACATAGATAAAGAAGAGTTTGATGATGAAATTAGAGAAATTGCAACATCGTTTAAAGTTGCAACAGGAAAAGAGATTAATAGGAAAAAATTGATGGCGAGTATACTTAATTATTTTGAAGAATTTTATAATGAGTTTATTGAAAATGGCACAATAAATAAAAGTTTAGATATTTGTAGAAAAAATTCAATTGTTTTAGGTAAGGAAGTAAGAATAATAAGAAGAGGACAAAGTGAAAATGTAATCGCTCTTCAATTAGATGATGAAGGCGAGTTAATTATAAGACATAAAGATGGTAAAATTGAAAAATTGATATCAGGAGAGGTATCAATGAGATTCACCCCAGGGGTGTAATATTTAGAAAAGCTTCTTTAAATTGGATAATTAAAGAAGCTTTTTGTGATTCATTTATTTTTGAATATATAATCCGAAAAGTAGTCTGAAAAATAATCATAGTAGCTAATTTCAAGCCTATCTTTTTTTAATAGCATTTTTCTTGAAGCCTTATCCTTTATATTCAATTTTAAGAGAACATATTGTGCAAAGAAATATTCGAACAAAAGCCAACCAGTATGCGTTATTGGAAGCGAATATCGTTTAGCACCTGCCATTTGATTATAGAGTATACTTCTGCTTTCTATTGGTAATGTTTCATCAAATAGTGCATCTATAAATGTGATTTTTGATTTATCTAGTAGATGAGCATACGATATTGGATCTATTTTAAACAACGGATGTATTTCATCACTAATCAATAATTCTCTTAAAGGCATTTTCTTAACAATTGGGAATTGTTTTGTATATGTTTCAAATAGTTTATATTTATCGTGCAAATAATAATCGCTTTTGTAGCCGTTTTCAAAAAGTTTTCTAGCAAATTTTGTTGATTTTGATTGATATAGAATTTTTGGAATATGACCTCCAGTTGTCATAAAAATAGTTTCATCTATTCTTTTATCGAAGGAGGCTACTATTGAACTTAACATGCCACCTAAACAATAACCAATTAAACAGTTATTTTTACTCCACAAGTTTTGTTGTTCTAATAGATCTAAAGTAGATTGAATATCTACTATGGCATGTTCCCAAAATTTAAACATAATTTTTATATCAGGCCATATATAGCTTCTTCCACTTACAGAGTTGTTTTCAACGCGAGTATAGTTGCCAGGAAGTATTAGTATTGTAGAATTAACACCAGCAGATGCTAAGTGTGTTCCCATCCAAAGAAAAAATTTAATATTTCTACTACCAAGTCCATGCAGTATTAATACTGATGCTCGTTTTTTAGCTTTGGGTTGAAAATTAAAGACTTGTACTGTTTCTGTTCCGAGTGCAGGCTTATCATATAGAGTCCTAAAACGTATATAATTGCATCTATAGAATTTTCCTTTGATAATATATCCGTGAATATATTTTATGTTTTTTTTATTATAAGTAAAATCAATTTTCATAAATAACCTTCCTTAATATTATTGCTATGTACAAAGAATGTAAATAAAATTGTAGTATGTGAGTTATGGGTATATAATATTATATATAAGTAATGCAAATAAGTTGAATTTTGATTTAATATATAATGGAGGCAATGATTATGAAGGATAATAAATATGTTTATGGACCAGTTCCATCGAGAAGGATGGGGATTTCTTTGGGGATAAGTCCTATAAAAGAGAAAAGCTGTAGCTATTCATGCATATATTGTCAGTTAGGAAGAACTAAAAGTATGATGTATGAGAGAGCTGAATTTGTAAATATTAATGATGTTATAAATGAATTCAAAATGTACTTAAAAGAGAATATAGAATTTGATGTAATAACAATTGTTGGAGAGGGTGAGCCAACATTATTTTCAAGACTTGAAGAATTAATAGATGAAATTAAGAAATTAACTGATAAGCCAATTGCTGTAATAACAAATGGTTCATTATTGTTTGATGGGGATGTCAGAAGTGCTTTAAAAAAAGCGGATCTAGTTCTTCCTTCTCTTGACGCTGGAAATGAAGAAATGTTTATAAAAATTAATAGACCTCATGGAAGAATAAAATTTAAAAATGTAATAGACGGACTTAGAAAATTTGCCAGTGAGTATGATGGACAGTTATGGATGGAAACTATGATAGTGAAAGATTTCAATGATAGTGAAAAAGAACTTTTGGATATTAAAGTGATATTGGACAGCATTAGCTACGATAGACTTTATGTTAATACACCAGTAAGACCACCAGCAGAGGAATATGCTAAAGAACCTAGCGAAGAAGGGCTAGAAAGAGCTTTAAGAATACTAGGCGGTATTTCTATAGATAAGCTTGTTTCAAAAGGATTTTATAGTGATATTAAAGATGATTTAAAAGCGATTAAGAGCATTATTTCAAGACATCCTATGAATAATTTTGAGATAAAGAGTTTTTTAGAATCAAGAGAGTGTAAAGATATTGAAAATGTTTTTATTAAGCTAGAGAATGATATTAATATAGACAAGGTTAAATATAAAAATTATGTGACATATAGGATAAAATAACAGTTTATATTAATATAAAAAGATGATTTCTAAACTGTATAGAAGTCATCTTTTTTTGTACCTTTGAGAAATAATTATTTCAACAAAATAAACTATTGTGGTTGAAGAATACCTGTATAATTAAGAATAATAGTTTCATTTAAGTTCTTATTGTGTTAGTTTTTTTCTGTTTGTATAATATTATTTATCATGAATAGGATTTTTACTTACAATTTCAATAGCTTCTGTGATAGCTTTTACTATATCTGTAATACATTGACTGTTAAGTTGTCCATTTAATTTACTGTAGAGTTCACCTTTTTCAGTTACTATGTACTTTGCTCCTAATTTATTCAAAGCAATTGCTTTCATATCCAATCTGCATTTTTCACACTTGCAAATATCAGAGTATTTATCAAGCACTTCATCAAAAAAGTAATTCACAGCTTCTTCAGAATAATTTCTTAGTTTATACATCAAACAGTCCCCCATTTTACTAGAGTTTCTTATATTAATAATTATGTACTTATATAACATTATACACTATAATAAAGGATATGTTTACATATTTTGGTTTATAATGTGAAATGTTAAGTAATTTTTATTTATTATATGATTAAACCACAATAAGCTATGAATAAATTTTAAATATACAATATATAGTATTTATGAGATTGATTCTTGTGCATATATAGTACCGAGTTTCTATTAAAAATACTTCTTGTGGTATAATCGTTATATCATTTAAAAAGCATATATTGTGTAATTTTTACAATATATGCTTTTGTGGTTTGGATTTTGTGTTTTAGAAGTAAGAATACCTTCTTGTTATCGAAAAATTTTATAAGAACATTAGTCCAAGTGCAATAATTATACCAGAATATAATAAATCAATTAAGCAAAATCCCATTATATCTTTTGCACCAAGTCTAGCTATTCCCAAAGCAGGAAGTGCCCAAAATGGCTGAATCATATTAGTCCAAGCATCCCCCCAAGCTATTGCCATAGCTGTTTTTGCAGCGGGTACATGAAGTGCAGCACCAGCAGGCATCATTATAGGAGCTTGAACAGCCCATTGTCCACCGCCAGATGGTACAAAGAAATTAACTATGCCTGCACTCAAAAAAGTGAAGAATGGAAAAGTTTTTGTAGTTGAAATATTTACAAAAGCTGAAGACATTGCACTAGCAAGTGAAACATGTGTTACTAGATTAGCACCTGTCATCATACCCATTATTCCTGCATAGAATGGAAATTGAAGAATAATACCAGAAGTTCCTTTAGTGGCTTCAGTTATGGCATCTAAAAATTTTCTTGGAGTTCCATGAAGAAGTATTGCTGTAAATAGGAATAAGAAGTTTATGATATTCAAATTCAATTTAAATCCCTTTGTAGCAAAATAATAGAAAATATAAATAAAACCCATTATGCTAACAGCTATAGATATAATAGAGCTATTTTCTAATTTGTCTGCAGGTGTCATTTCTTTTGCTGATATTGTTGCAGTTTGTAAATCGTCATTTAATAAATTTGGATCTATACATACAGCGTATTCTTTTTTAGCAGGATGCATAGCTCTATTTAAAATTGGCAGTGTAAATAATAAAATCAAAAGTATTATTATATTAAATCTTGAAAATAAAGTAACATTTGTTGGTATTGGATTTGTTATTGTACCAGATGTAGCAATAAGCAAATCTTTACCACCAGTAGCTAATTTTAAAGGAATTGAACCAGAAAGTCCTGCATGCCATACCAAAAATCCAGAGTATGCAGATGCTATTAATAATCTATAGTCTACATTTTTAACTTCTTTAGCTAACTCCTTTGCAAAGATTGCTCCTATTACTAGACCAAATCCCCAATTAATCCAACATGCTATTGTAGATATTAAAGTAACAAACATAATTGCTTGAGTAGGAGTTTTAGGAATTCTAGCTAATTTTCTTAAACCTCTTTTAAATGAAGGTGCACTTGCTAAAGTGTGACCAGTAACAAGTACTAATGCCATCTGCATTGAAAAAGATAATAGTTTCCAAAATCCAGTATTCCAATGAATAATCATTGCTAAAGGACTTTGATTAGTTACAAAAATACCTGAAATAAAAACTATGAATGTTAATATTACTGCAAATAGAAATGGATCAGGTAGATATTTTTGAACAAGAGCTACACAGCCATTTGTGAACTTTTTAAACATATTTAATGCCCCCCTAAATACATCAGTTATATAAAAAAACAACAATCAAGAGTGTTACTCTATTATTTATTGAAGTATTGATATTTTGCTTCAGGTGGAGTAGAATCTCCACCTGAAGTACCTATGTTTTGCTTTAGCAAAACGAATTCACTTTACTATAACGCTTTATATTTTATATTTACCTCATTAAAGTTCTAAAATTAAAATTGATATTTATACTAATTTAAATGTAAATAGAGTATTGTTTTTAAACTTCCATTTTTTTGATATCACTAGCAATTATAAGATCTGCATCAGTTGCAGCTTTAACGTCTTCAATACTTACTTCAGGTCCAATTTCTTTTAATACAAGTCCTTTTTCGGTAACTTCCATAACACCCATTTCAGTTATTATTAGATTAACTTGACCAGCAGCTGTTAATGGAAGGGTGCATTTTTTTAATATTTTAGGATTCCCTTTTGCTGTATGAGTCATAGCAATAATAACTTTTTTAGCACCAACAACTAAGTCCATTGCACCACCCATACCAGGAACCATTTTGCCAGGAATCATCCAATTAGCTAAATTACCTTTTTCATCAACTTGAAGAGCACCAAGCACTGTTGTATCAACATGTCCACCTCTTATAATACCAAAAGAAGTAGCACTATCAAAGAAAGCTGCACCCGGCTTTACTGTAACATATTGTCCACCAGCATTTGTAAGATCTTTATCTTCTTTACCTTCTTCAGGAGCAGAACCAAGACCGACAAAACCATTTTCGGATTGAAATGTGATATCAATATACTTTGGAACATAATTTGCAACCATTGTAGGAAGACCAATACCTAAATTTACAACATCACCATCATGTAATTCTTTAGCTACCCTTTTTGCTATTAATTCTTTAATTTGAAATTTATCCATATTACTCTTCCTCCTTTACTATATAGTCAACAAAAATTCCAGGAGTCATAACATTATTAGGATTTATTTCTCCAGTTTTAACCAGATTTTCTGCTTCTACAATAACTACATCGGCAGCAGTTGCCATAATAGTATTAAAGTTTCTTGTTGATTTATTATAATAAACGTTTCCCTTTTCATCTACAATAGAACCAAATATTAGAGCAACATCGGCTTTTAAAGGTTTTTCAAGCAAATAATCTTTTCCATCCACGGTAATTTTTTCTTTACCTTCTTCAACAATAGTACCTATACCTGTTGGAGTAAGGAAACCACCTAAACCAGTTCCGCCGCATCTAATTCTTTCAGCTAAGGTTCCTTGTGGAACTAATTCAACCTCAGCTTCTTTTTGGTTTAATTGTCTTCCTGTTTCAGGGTTGGTTCCTATGTGTGAAACAATTATTTTTTTGAATTGTTTATTAACTACCATTTTTCCAACACCTCTATCAGGAAATGCAGTATCATTACAAATTAATGTTAAATTTTTAACGCTACTTTTTGAAAGTTTATCAATTATTTTATCTGGAGTTCCAACATCAAGAAACCCACCAACCATTATAGTCATACCGTCTTTGATATGAGATATGGCTTCCTCTAAAGAAATTATTTTGTTCATATTACAACGCCTCCATTTATATTGTAGTAAAATTGTAACAAAACAGATTTACAGATTAATAATTCTATATTTATGAATTAAATCCTTCAAAATTTTAAATAATATTTAAATTCTGTGATGTATATAATGATTAAATCTAAGTTGTTAGTAAATTTTTACTGTGCAATTCATTTATAATTTAGTCCGTAAAATCACTGTGCTTTGTGACTGTTAAAGTCGAAAGTTAAATAGCAAAGTTTTTACAAAGAAGCTACGTCCCCTTGTGGGTGTGGTAGTTCACTGATAAAATATTCTTATAAGGTATTTTCGAAAATAGATTAGTGCAGACTTTCTAAATTATATAAATAAAAAAATAAACTAAGTATATTCTCTTTAGAATGTTTTAAAGCTAATATTGATAATTGTGATTTAAGGGAGTGATATTATGAGCATAAGGTTTATATATGGTAGAGCAGGTTGTGGTAAGAGTACGTTTTGCATAAATGAAATTAAAAAGAAATTATATGATAATTATAAAATAAACAAAAAAGATGAAACAAAGCGACAATTGATTCTAATAGTTCCAGAGCAACTTACGTTTCAATCTGAAAAAAAAGTTATAAATGCTATAGGAGGTCTTGGAATAAAAAATGTAAGAGTGCTAAGTTTTAAAAGAATGGCTTATACAGTATTCAAAAATGTTGGTGGAATAGCAAAGAGAAGGATGAATTCATCAGGAAAATGTATGCTTATATATAAAATAATGGATGAAATTAGAGGAGAATTGAAAGTGTTTACAAATGTATCGAGAAATAAGGGATTTGTAGACACAATAGCTGATATTATCACTGAACTAAAAAGATATAATGTAACTCCAGAGTTATTAAATGAAACAAAGCTTAAAATAGAAGAAAACTCAATATTATATGATAAACTTTCAGATATAAGCAAAATATATTCAAAATTTGAAGATATATTGCATAAGGGGTATATTGATTCAGATGATGATTTAACTTTACTTTATGATAAATTAGATGAATGTACTATATTTGATGATTCTGAAATATGGATTGATGAATTTAATGGTTTTGTACCACAACAGTATGCAATAATAGAAAAATTATTAAAAAAGGCTCACAGGATTAACATAACAATAAATATGAACTTTGAAGATAGCAGAAAGAAGCTTGATGAAAATGATGTGTTTTCTCCAATAAAACATACTGAAAACAAGTTAAGAGATATAGCAATTAATAATGGTATTAGAATTGAAAAAGATGTTATATTAAATGATAGTACCTGTATAAGATTTAAGAGCAACAAAGATTTAGCTTATTTAGAGAAAAATTATTTTGAATTTCCATTCAAACCGTACAAAGAAGAAGTTAAAAATATAGGGCTTTTTAAAGCATTAAATATTTATTCTGAGATAGAAAATGTTGCAGCTGATATTTTAAGATTATGTAGGGATAAAAATGTGAGATTTAATGAAATCGCTGTAATAAGCAGAAATATAGAAAATTATGAAAAGATAATAAAAGTTGTTTTTGATGAATATTATATACCTTATTTTATTGATAGCAAAAAAGATATAACAGGTAATCCTATAATTGTGCTGATACTGTCTAGTATAGAAGTAATAACAAAAAATTGGTCATATGAATCGGTGTTTAGATATTTAAAAACAGGATTGCTTACTATAGACAAAGATTCTATCGATATGCTTGAAAATTACATACTTGAAACGGGTATTAAGGGAAAGAAAAAATGGACAGATGATGACATATGGTACAGCAGGATTATTTCGCACTACAATTTAAAAGAATTGATAAATGATGATTATGAAGTAATTCAAAATTTAATTCAAAATGGATTAGAATGTTTGGATATGGAGCAAACTTGTTTATATGATGAAAAAATATTAAATGTAATTAATGATATATATAAGATAAATGGTGTTAGAAAAAAAGTTGTGACGCATTTAATTAATTTTCAGAAAAAAATAAGAGGAAAGAAAACATCAAAGTATATTACAACTGCTCTTTATGAGTTTTTATGTGATATTAATATGCCTGAAACGATTGAAAATTTGATAGAGCAATTCAAATCTCAATATAATCTTCAGCTTGTGAATGAATATGGGCAGATATGGAATGTAGTAATTGAAATTATGGATCAAATAGTTGAAGTTTTAGGTGATGACAAAATGACTCTTGATGAGTATGCAAAGGTACTTTCAATAGGTTTTTCTGAAAATAGAATGGGATTTATACCTACATCGCTTGACCAAGTTACAGTAAGCAGTGTTGAACGTATGAAAAGTCATGATATTAAATATATGTATCTGATAGGAATTAATGACGGAGTTTTTCCTTCAGTACCTAATGGAGAAGGAATACTTTCAGATGCCGATAGGATTAGATTAAGGGAAGAAAATATGGAACTTGCAAAGGATACAAAGTCTCAAGCATTTGAAGAACAGTTCTTAGTATATTCGGCATTTACAATAGCAGGTGAATATTTGGGAGTGAGTTATCCGATTGCAGATTTTGAAGGAAAAGCACTCAGACCTTCCATTATAATATCTAGATTGAAAGCGTTATTTCCCAAACTCATAGAAAAAAGTGATATTATAGATTTGAATAATAGTGAAGCTACAGAACTTATATGCAGGGAGATACCTGCATTTAACAAACTTATAGCTCAATTACATGAATATAAACAAAATAAATCTATGAACCCATTTTGGATTTCTGTGTATAATTGGTTTAATAACAACAAGGAATGGAAAGATACATTGAATAGAATGTTGGATGGATTCAAATATACAAATCAAGTAAAAAAATTACCTAAGGAGAAAGTGGAAAAATTATATGGAGGTAATAAATATTTTAGCATTTCAAGATTAGAAAAATATAATGAATGTCCTTTTGGATACTTTGTAAGATATGGATTGAATGCTAAAGATAGAAAAATATTTAACCTTACTCCACCGGATATAGGAACATTTATGCACAATGTTATAGATAAATTTTCAAAAACTGTGGATAATAATAAACTTCGTTGGGGAGAACTTGACGAAAAATGGTGCAGAAAAACTATTGAGCAAAATGTAGAGGAATGTATAAATGAATCTAAAGGAAGTGTTTTCTCAAATTCACCTAAATATAGATATTTTGCAGAAAGAATAAAAAAGGTATTATATAGAACTATATGGATTATTGTAGAGCACATGAAAAGAACAGGATTTGAACCTATGGGATATGAAATTGAATTTGGAAATGAAAGAGAAGGTTATCCACCTATAGAAGTAGAATTATCCACAGGTGAAAAAATAAAATTAATTGGAAAGATTGATAGAGTTGATAAACTAATATTTGGTGATGAACAATATTTTAGAATTATAGATTATAAATCAGGTAAAAAAGATTTTAAATTATCTGATGTTTATTATGGACTTCAAATGCAGCTTTTAACATACTTAGATGCTATATTAACTAATGAGAGTGAAACAAATGAATATCCTATATTCCCTGCAGGAGTGCTATATTTCAAAATAGATGATCCCATGATAAAGACATCAAAAAAGATGACTAAAGAGGAAATAGAAAGAGAAATAATGAAAGTTCTAAAAATGGATGGATTAGTTCTTAGTGATACTGAAATAATTAGGGAAATGGATAGGGAGATTGAAGGTGCATCTCTTATAATCCCTGCTTACTTAAAAAAGGATGGAACGCTTGGAAGCAAATCTCATGTAGCAACTAAAGAGCAGTTTGAAGATTTGAGGTATCATATCAGAAAAAAATTGGTTGATTCATGCGAAGAAATGCTTGAAGGAAATATTGAAATAAGACCATATAAGAACAAGGATAAAAGCCCTTGCAGTTATTGTATATATTCTTCAATATGTGAATTCGATTCACTTATGAAAGATAATAATTATAAAATCATAAGAGATAAAAAGGATGAAGAAGTATGGAAACTTATAGAACAAGAAAGAATAAATGAATATGAAATAAATGAAGATGAAATGAATAAAGAGGATGGTGATATAAATGGCAGATGTTAAGTGGACAAAAGAGCAAAAAGCAGCAATTGATATGCATGATTGTAATTTGCTTGTTGCAGCAGCTGCTGGTTCGGGTAAAACAGCTGTTTTGGTTAAAAGGATAATAAATATGATAACCAATAAACAAAACCCTATTGATATAGACAAATTGCTAGTGGTTACTTTTACAAATGCTGCTGCATCGGAAATGCGAGAAAGGATAGCAGAGGCTATTTCAAAAGAAATCCACAAAACCATTGAGCCTTCACCATTTTTACAAAGGCAGTTAACTCTTTTGAATAGGGCGAGCATAACAACAATACATTCATTTTGTCTTGAAGTAATAAGGAATAATTTTCATATGATTGATTTAGACCCTGGATTTAGAATAGCAGATGATACTGAAATAATTTTAATAAAGCAGGAAACTATAGATGAGATTTTGGATGAAAAATATTTGCAAATTGAAAATACTAGTAGTAATGATAATGTAAATGAAGAATACATTGAAAAAGAACATAATGAAGAAGAAACTAATAAAGAAGAATCAGAATTAGTAGGATGTTCAGTAAATGAATTTTTACGACTGGTTGAATGTTATTGCAATAAGAAAGATGATATTCTGCTCAAAAACATGGTTTTAAATTTATACGATTTTTCAGTGAGTATGCCTAATCCTGAAAAATGGCTCAAAGAAAAAGTAGAAGAATTAAATTTTAGAGAAAGTGATTTTGAAAGTTTAAAGTGGGTTAATGTCCTTAAAAAGGATATAAATATTGAACTAAAAGGACTTAAAAATATTATGGGAAGGGCAGTACGTATAATAAATAATACGCCTGAACTCGAATCATATTCTAAGAACTTTAATGATGAATATTTAGCAATAAATGATGCTGTAGAAGCTTGCAATAAATCATGGAAAGATATTATAGAAGCAATAAATGAAATCAAATTTGGAAGATTGAAGTCTATAAGAAAATGCAATGATACTGTTATAAAAGAAAAAGTTCAGAATATGAGAAAAAATGTATCTGAGAAGATTAAAGAAATTAAAAAGCTCTTGGAAAACTTAATAAGTGAGGATTCTATAGAAGATATACATTATATGTATTATATTGTAAAATCACTAGTAAAACTTGTTATGGAATTTAAAACAAGATTTGCTTTGAAAAAGAGAGAAAGAGGTATTGTTGACTTCAATGATTTTGAGCATTTTTGTCTTGATATTTTAATAAAGAAAGATGAAAATGGTAGGAATATGGTTGATGATATTGGGAAATATGTTCCATCAGAAGTGGCAGAAAAACTTAGAAATAAGTATGAAGAAATATTAATTGATGAGTATCAAGATTCAAATATGATTCAAGAAGAAATATTAAATATAATATCAAAAGAAAGAGTAGGATTTCCTAATATATTCATGGTAGGAGATGTAAAGCAAAGCATATATAGATTCAGACAAGCAAAACCAGAACTGTTTTTAAGTAAGTACAATACTTATTCAGAGAATATTGGGGAAAAGTATAGAAAGATAATGTTGTTTAAAAATTTCAGAAGCAGGAAAGAAGTAGTTGATGCTGTAAATTATATTTTTGAACAGATAATGTCAGAAAATATAGGGGAACTTGAATATGATGAAAAAGAGGCATTAAATTACGGGGCTGATTATGAAGATGGAGAAATAGAAGGAATTGTAGGTGGAAATGTAGAAATTCACTTAATTCAAAATGAAAATTTACAGGAATTTGAAAAAGAAAATGATGGTGAGGAGCCTATAACAAATATTCAATTAGAAGCTGAAATAGTAAGTAAAAGAATTAAGGAATTTATAGAAGGTAAAGGAAGTAAGAAAAACAATGAAAACAGTGTATTTAATGTTTTTGATAAGAAGTCTAAGAAATATAGAGCGGTTGAGTATAGAGATATAGTAATACTTTTAAGGAGTACATCAAAATGGGCACCTGTGTTTGTAGAAACATTAAAAAATAATGATATTCCAGTTTATGCTGATGTTGGCACAGGATATTTCGATACAGTTGAAATAAAAACAATAATGTCACTGCTACAAATAATTGATAATCCAAGGCAAGATATACCTTTACTTGCGGTTATGAGATCACCAATAGGTGGATTTACTCCAGAGGAACTAATTGATATTAGAGTTATAGATAAAGAAATTTCATTTTATGAAGCTATTCTAAAGACGATTGAAAATACTAATTTAAAAATTGACAAAAATATTGTTGATGATATGAAAAATGAAAAATCAAAATCAGAGGAAGCAGTATATGATAAAGTAACAGATAACAAAGCAATAAATGATGAAGAAAGATATGATAAAGTAATATGTGATAATATTAGTAAAAAACTGCTTTATTTTATAAATAAAATTGAAGAATGGAGAGAAAAATCACATAATATGCCTATAGATGAATTTATATGGTACCTGTATAAGGATACAGGATATTATGGATTTGTTGGTGCAATGAATGCAGGACTTCAGAGACAAGCAAATTTAAGGATATTATTTCAAAGAGCAAGAAAATATGAACAAACAAGTTATAAGGGATTGTTTAATTTTATTAATTTTATAAATAAATTAAGAAAAAGCAGTGGCGACATGGGAAGTGCAAAGATTTTAGGAGAAAATGAAAATGTAGTTAGAATAATGAGCATCCACAAAAGTAAAGGACTTGAATTTCCAATAGTATTTGTTTCTGGTATGGGTAAAAAGTTTAATTTTCAAGATTTAACGAGGAAATTGTTACTTCATCATGAACTAGGCTTTGGACCTGAATATATTGATGTGGAAAGAAGAATAACATATTCTACTGTAGTTAAAGAAGCTATCAAAAAGAAAATTTTAAAGGAAAGCCTTTCAGAAGAGATGAGAATACTATACGTTGCATTTACAAGAGCTAGGGAAAAGCTAATCATGACAGGCTCTATTAAGAATATTGAAGATTATTGCAAAAAATATAGTAGTGCTATTGATAATGATGGTATAAAGTTGCTAGAATACGATGTTTCTAAAGCGAGAACATATTTTGACTGGATTATACCTGCTGTAATGAGACATAAGAACGGATTTAAACTAAGGGAAGTAGCAAAAATTTCTACTAGTAATGAAGATGATTCTTTACTAAATTTGATTGAAAATGAATCAAAATGGGAAATAAAATTTTGGGATAGAAGCAGTATTGATTCGAATATAGAAGGAGATAAAATTATAGATGAAAATGAGCTAATAGAGTACATTGAATATTATTCACATGAATATGAAAAAGAAATAACTAAATACGATAAATTTATCGAAAATAGATTAGGGTTTGAATATAGATTTAAAAAATCGTGTGAACTACCAACTGTAATTACTGTTACAGAATTAAAGAAAAGAATGAATTCGGAATTTGATGTTGAAAATCGAGGACAATTATATATGTTCCCACTTCATAAGAAGCCTCAATTTCTAGAAGAAACTAAAGGGCTTACAGCAGCTGAAAGAGGAACTGCTATGCATGCTGTTATGCAATATTTAAATATATCAGAAGAATTAGATTATACTAATATAAAAAAGCAGATAAACAGTATGGTTGTAAGAGAGCTATTAACACCAGAACAGGGAGATTCAATTAATATAAACAAGATAGTTAAGTTCTTTAAATCACAGCTAGGTATTAGAATGGTAGAAGCCAATAAAAAAGGAAAACTTTATAGAGAGGTTCCATTTCATATATCGATTAGCAGTACAGAGTTAGAAAAAGAATTACCTAAAGAAATATATGAACATGAAAAAATATTGCTTCAAGGTATAATAGACTGTTATTTTGAAGAAGGAGGTAAACTAATACTTGTGGATTATAAAACAGATTATGTTGATGATTTAGATGAGATTGTGGATAAATATAATGTACAATTACAATATTATGCTAGGGCATTGAATGAAATTAGTGGTATAGAAGTTAGTGAAACATATTTGTATTTATTTGGTATTGATAAACAGGTTAGAGTTTAAAACTTAGTTAAGGCTTTCTATGATTGTTCAATAAAATCATAGAAAGCCTTAATTTATCAATTTTTATTTGTTTAACAGTTCCAGTATAAATACGTATTGCAAAACAATTCTAATTTATTGTAGAACTTAATGTTATTAAAGCCATTAAAGCATCGAATAATATTTTATAATCTTCATGGGTAAATTCTAGAGTCCTTCCATCGATCCTTTTAGTTCCAGGCATAAGAGCTGCAACATCAGCCATTGCAGTAGTTTGGAATTCTATTGTTAATTTTACTGGAGTTTTGAATTTATATATAGAAAATTTATCAATATTAGAATTTAATACATTTTTAACAGTCTCAATTGTTTCTTTTTTTACTTGTCCTATAGGTTTCAACTTTGCTGAATATCTGCTTAATGCTTCTTTTGTGCAAACATATTTCACCCAAGGCATAGCATTTTCCACCATTAATTCCTTTTCTAAGGCTTTGTCACCTATTACAAGTGCAACCGGAATATTATAGTATGCAGCATAAGCACTATTAATTAATGCCTCATTCATAGGAATATCATTAATCCATACTTTATGTACCCTGCTACCAGAATAAGTATGATCCATACTTGCATATGAAGTTCCTACTCCTGCATGATAACCTACAAAAAATATCAAATCATATGATTCATCTAATGCAGGCATCATATATTGAGACCTTGGATAACCTGAAATAATATGAATTCTATCATCAATTTCAGTAATATCATAATATAAATTGTCTCCACCTGAATGAGAATCAGCAATGACTATTTCTTCAATAGAAGAATTCTTTGAGCTTTCTTTTATACCTTTAATTACCCATTTAACCTGATTTGTTATTTGCTTTTTTACACTTTGTCTGTCTTTATCCTCTTGTTTCCAATTAAAAGTTCCTGCGATTCCCTCCATATCAAGAGAAATGTAAATTTTCATAATAATCGCCCCCATAATTATAATAGATTACTTTTAATTTTTGAACTATTGCAATTTCAGCATATGCAGTTTTCTTATAACTATTCTATATCATTTTTCAATTTTATCCAATGATAAAATTTATATTTATTGAATTTATAAAAATTTCATGGTAATATTTTTAGCATAACTCGTAAGTACGAGAATATTATTACAAAATCCATGTGTAGAAACCATATTGCTTTGTTATTGAGTTGTTAAGTTATTTGTAACTTATTGTAATGATTTTTGCTCATTTAAAGGTGTATAAAATAATATATTAATATTTGTAAAAACAATAAAAATAAGGGGGCAGGGCTTACTGTGATTAAAGTTGAAAATCTAAAAAAGAAATTCAAAAATGTAGAAGCGGTAAAAGGAATTACATTTCATGTTAATGAAGGTGAAATTGTAGGATTATTAGGTGAAAATGGTGCAGGTAAAACGACTACATTGAGAATGCTTGCAACTATGCTTAAACCTACAGGTGGCACAGCATATGTCAATGGTTATGACATTATTAAGGAAAGTAGCAAAGTAAGAGGAGAAATAGGAATATTGTTTGGAGGGGAAGTAGGCTTATATGATAGACTCTCAGCCAGAGAAAATATAAAATATTTTGCTGAACTCAATGGAATGACAAAGCAAGCAATTGATGAAAGAATAGATGCTTTAACTGATATGCTCGATATGAAAGAATATATAGATAGAAGAGTTGGGAAATTTTCAAGAGGTATGAAGCAAAAAGTAGCTATAGCTCGTTCTATAGTTCATAATCCTAGAGTCATGCTCTTTGATGAACCAACAATAGGATTGGATGTGACATCTTCCAATATTGTTCAGGAATTTATACTGAAATGCAAGAATGAAGGCAAAGCTATAATATTCTCAAGCCACAGCATGAAGGAAGTTGAAAAGTTATGTGACAATATAGTTATTATAAATAAAGGAAGTATTGTTGAAGAGGGAAAAATTGAAAATTTCAGACAAAAATACAATAATAACAATATGGAAGAAATATTTATGAGATTGGTAGGTGTCAAGTAATGAAAATTATAGGTATAGTATTTAAAAAAGAAATATTAGACATATACAGAGATAAAAAAACTCTTATAGTTGGCATTTTGGTTCCGCTTATTTTGTTTCCAATAATTTTCGGTTTTATGGGAAAAGGTATGGGTAATGACAAAGAAACAGTAACTAAAAGCACTACTATTGCCATTGTAGATCAATATAATAGCAAGCTTAAAGCTTTTTTAGAATCAAAAGACAATATAAAGGTAATAGATGTTGATGATATAGAAAAAGCTGTAGACAAAGGAAAAATATTTGTAGCAGTTACTATACCAAAAGGTTTTGATGATGCTATAAAGAATGAAAAAAGTGCAAATTTAGAAATATATTATGATAGCTCAAGCTCAAAATCTTCAATGGTATTAAACATAGTGTCATCATATGTAAAGGAATACTCAAAACTAATAGTTACTAAAAGATTAAATGCTAGAAATATAGATACATCAATACTTTCACCTATTAATATAAAAACTAGAGCAGCAGTTAAAGAGAGTGAAGGATTAGGTAAGATGATACTTTCCATGATACTTCCTATGATGATTATAATTTATTGTTCAACAGGTCCATTACCAGTAGCTATAGATTTAGGAGCTGGAGAGAAGGAAAGAGGTACATTAGAACCTTTATTAACAACTCAAGTAGGAAGAATGTCTTTATTATGGGGAAAATTCTTTGCAATAACAGTAATGGGTATGATAACCGTATTGGCATATTTAATTGGGATATATATAGCTATGTTAATAAGTCCTGAGATGTTTGGTGCCGTTGATGGTGCACTTTCAGTTACAATAGGACTAACTCAATTCATTGTGATAGCGGTATTTGCAATATTAACTACAATGATATTTGCGGCACTTGAGTTATCGATAAGCATATATGCAAGATCATTTAAAGAAGCTCAAACATATCTTACTCCTCTAACATTGATAGGAATGTTTGCAGCATTTTCATCATATTTAATTGATGTTAAGATTGCGGGAATTCATTGGTTTGTATTGCCTATAATCAATGCAACTGCAGTTCTAAAAGAAATTACTATGGGAATAACAAATTATACACATATAGGTCTTGCAGTATTTTCTTCTTTGATATATATGGTAATTGCAATATCTATAGCAAGATATATGTTCAGTAGGGAGAGAGTAATATTTAGAAGTTAGGATATAAGAGGTTGTTGCATTAAATAATTAATGCAACAACTTTATTTCTATATACTATCAACATTTTCAATTTTTTCTTTCTTATATGCTCCTGCTATTTAGTATATTTTTTTGAATATGGTTTCATCAAGGGTACAAATAAAGTTATAAGAATTTTAAACGATAACATAAGTAGATACGCTATATTAATAAATATAGAAAGTTATTAAGACATCTTCAAAAAAATAGCTAGTAAGCATACTAGTCTTTTTAAGTGTTATTTATTTTCAAATGCCTAAAAATTAGAACGAAAGAGTGGGAGGTCCATTTATGAAAAGTATTAAAGCAAAATTAATGTTAGTAACATCAGTACTAATTATGATCATTCTTGTTGTTACTGGTAGTGTAACGATATTTTTGACAAGTAATTCACTTGAACAACAGGCAAAACAAATTATTGAGGCAAAAGCGAATGGAACACTGAATATGCTAAACCAAAGTAATAGGGATATTGAAGTGCTTAAAAATGAAATGCTGGTAAGCTATGATGATAAAATTCAGAATCAGGTTCAAAATGCAATAAGCCTTGTTAACTATGTTTATAATGAATATAAATCAGGAATTTTAAGTGAAGATGAGGCAAAGAAGAAAGCAATTGATTTGATAAAAAGCTTGAGATATGGCAAAACAGGATATTTTTGGATAGATGATGTGAATGGTATTCTTATAGCACATCCAATGATTCCACAAAAAGAAGGAATAAATAGGATTAATCTTACAGATCCTAAAGGCAAAAAGATTATGAGAGAGGTAATAAGTGCGGCTAAAGATGGCAAAAATGATGGATATACCGATTTTATGTGGGAAAAACCTAATGATGTAGGTACTGGGAAATTAAGTCCTAAAAGGGCATATTCACAATTATTTAAGCCATGGAACTGGATTATTAGCACAGGAAATTATGTGGATAACATATATGAAGAGGTTGATAAGTACAATGCACAGATAAAAAACGAATTTAAAAACAATATTGAAAAGGCAAGTGTTGATAAAGACATAATTATACTTAATTCAAAAGGTGAAGTGCTATATAATACGCAGAAAAATTTAAAGTTGTCAGAAGATATTGAAAATAAATTCATATCAACTAAGAATGAATTTTTAAATTATTCATCAGAGGATTCGAAACATGTTATTACAGATAGAGTTGCTTATGTAAAATATGATGAATCAACAGGTACATATGTTGTCATTTCAACAAGTAAAGAGCATATATTTGGAACAGTGAAAAAAATGTAAACTATTTTAGCAATATTGATTTTATGTTCTATACTTCTATCACTAGTATTTAGTTATTTATTAGCAAAGAATTTTACAAAACCAATTCTTGAATTAAAAGAAATAAGTAAGAAGATCAGTGAAGGAAATTTAGCTCATAAAGTTAAAATTACCGAAAAAGATGAGATTGGAGAGTTGAAACAAGCTGTAAATGAAATGATTGAAAACCTTAGAGAGTTAGTTAATAAAACAAATAATTCTGCTAATTCAGTAATGGAATCTACTCATATGTTGGTAGATATGTCAGAGCAATCATCTACTACAATTAATCAGATTTCTTCTGCTGTTGAAGTTATTGCGGAGGGTACGCTTGAACAAACTAAATTGGCTGAAGATGGTGTACAGAAGGGTAATATTTTAGATGATAGTACTCAAAATATTAAAGATAATGCAGATAAAATGAAGTTAGCGACTGAAAATATGAAACAGTTAGAAAATAAAGGTATACAAGTATTAAAGCAGTTAACTGATAAGCAAGAAGTAACTAATGAATCTATTAGAGATATTTTTGAGGTTGTAAATACATTAGGAAATCAGATTAGTAGTATAAGCGAATTTACCAATACTATTTCCGAAATTGCTGAGCAAACCAATCTGCTTGCATTAAATGCTGCTATAGAGGCTGCAAGAGCAGGAGAGCAGGGAAAAGGATTTGCAGTCGTTGCAGATGAAGTAAGAAAATTAGCTGAAGAATCAAGTTTGGCTGCTAATAAAGTTCAACAAGTTATTAATAAAATAGAAAGTGATGCTAAAAAAGCGGTAGAAGTTGTTGATAACACAAAAGAAATTTTTGTAACTCAAAATGAGGCAGTTATAAGTACAGAAAATATTTTTAAAGATATTGAGAATGCAATTGTCGATTCAATAGATAAGATACATGGTTTACATTCACAAATTAATGAATTAAACGATGTAAAAGATAAGGTTATAAGTAATATTAAGGATATAAATAGAGTTTGTCAAGAAACAGCGGCATCTACAGAAGAAGTATCAGCATCTATAGAAGAGCAGAATGCAGCTATGCATGAAATGAAGGAGTATGCTAAGAAGTTGGGGCAAAAAGCTGATGAAATGAAGGATTCTATCAATAAATTTGATTTATATTTATAATTTAGTATGTAGAACCACTGTGGCTTGTACTTGTGTGTGTAAGGATTTTAAAAGGATGGGATTAAATATCCCATCCTTTTAATTAAACAAATTTTTGATTTTGTATATATTTTTGAATTATTTAAGAACTTTATGTTTTGCCTGTATTCGCCAAAAAGTGATATAATATTTTAAGTGATTTAGGTATTTGAAAGAAAATTAGCTAGTTATTTTTAAAGAAACATTATGAAATTGTTCGAGGAGGAATAATTATGAAGTTTTTAGTTGCAGCATTGATAGGTGCTATTATAGGCTATGTAACAAATTGGTTAGCTATAAAGATGCTTTTTAGACCATATACGGAAAAGAGATTTTTAGGTATTAAAATACCATTTACACCAGGATTGATTCCAAAGGAGACTCCAAGAATAGCAAAAAGTGTAGGAGAAGCTATTGGCAAACATCTATTGACAAAAGAAACTATAGTAGATTCTTTGTGCAGTGAAAATATGAATAAACAATTAAAAATGTGGGTTAAAAGAAAAGTAGATAGTATATATTCTTCTAAAATTACAATTGATGAAAAGATGAAACAACTATCTAGTGGAAAACTTGATGGCTTAAGAGAACATATTGATACTAAAGTAAGTGATTTATTGATAAAAACTATTAGGAAAGATGATATTAAGAGTAAAATATCAAATGCTATTAAAAATAAAGCAAATGACGTTTTGTCACAAAACCCAAATATTATATTGGAAAATGAAAACTTTATATCACTAAAATATAAAATATTAGCTGAAACTCAAGCATATATAAATTCAGATAGTATGAATGATACTGTTTCAGAATTTATAATGTGTAAGATTGAAAATTTAAAATATAGCAATGTAACAATAAAGGAAATGCTACCAGAGTCATTAATTGAGCTCATAAAAGTTAACATTTATAACAATAAATCAAATATAGCATATGAAATTAGAAATATATTAAAAAAGGAAAGAACAGAGATAAAAATAAAGGAAGCTATATCAAATATAATAAGTTCTAATTTAAATCCTATGATTGCAATGTTTGTTAATCCAAATTCCATATATCAGAAAATAATACCATCAATCGATGAAATGCTCGATAAGGAAGAAAATCAAGATGAAATTGCAGAAATTTCTATTGATATTGTTTTAAAAGTTTTAGATAATAAGTTATCGGATATAATATCAAGTATTCCGCAGGACATTAAAAACGATAATGTTAATAGAATTGTTAGAATTATAATGAGTAATATTGCTAATGAGCAAATTGTTTCAAGCATATATAAAAATATTGAGAATAAGATTTTAGAAAATGAATCTATGAATGAATTATTACATAAAATGGATATAGATTTAGTTAAAATAATTGATGATATTGTGATGAAATATATTAGTGATTATGTAGATAATGCATTGTTTGAAAAAAATGTGAAAGAATTAGTATCAAATGCAATAAATAAAATTATAAATATGCCTATTGACGAGTTATTAAGTGATGATAAAGAAAAAATAATGCTTATTTTTTCAAATGTTATAGAAGAACTATACAATAAATTTATTGAAAATGAGGCAGCTGATGTGGTTGAATTGCTCAATATATCTAAAATTATTGAGGAAAAAATAAACGGATTTGATGTTGCTTATGCAGAACAGATTATATTTGAGATTGCTAGTAAGGAATTGAGAGCTATAACTCTTTTAGGGGCATTGTTAGGTTGTATAATGGGAATATTGTCACCAGTAATAAATGCTATTATGTAAGGTATTTTCAAAAAAATAACTAGTTAGTATGCTAGCTTATTATTTTCTTTCAAATGCCTAATAGAAATATAGGAGGAAAAGTAAAATGATTTTTGATTCACATGCACACTATGATGATTATGCTTTTGATAAAGATAGAGAAGAAGTTATTAGCGAAATAAATAAAAATGGAGTAATTGGTGTTTTGAACTGTGGTTCATCATTAAAAGGAGCAAGAATGTCTGCAAAGCTTGCAGATAAATATGATTTTATTTATGCAGCTGTAGGTATTCATCCTGAGTTTGCAAATAAATTCGATGATAATGTCATTCAAGAACTAAAAGAATTATCGAAAAATGATAAGGTTAGGGCTATTGGTGAAATAGGTCTAGACTATTACTATGAAGACAATCCTGAAAAAAATGTACAGAAAGAAGTATTTAGAAAGCAGATGAAATTAGCTGAAGAACTCAATTTACCGGTAGTTATACATGATAGAGATGCACATGGTGATACATTAGAGATTATGAAGGAGTTTCCACAGGTAAAAGGAGTTGTGCATTGCTTTTCAGGGAGTGTAGAATTTGCAAAGGAATGTTTGAAATTAGGTTATTTTATTGGAGTAACTGGTGTTGTTACATTCAAAAATGCTAAGAAAGTTGTTGAAGTTGTTAAAGAGGTTCCATTAGAAAGACTGTTAGTTGAAACAGATTGCCCTTATATGGCACCAGTTCCTTTTAGGGGAAAAAGAAACAAATCGGATTACATAAAATATATTATTGAAAAGATTGCAGAAATCAAAAATGTATCATCAGAAAAAGTTGAAAAACAAACTATATCAAATGCTAATGTGTTATTAAATATTTAAAATAATACAAGTAGAAAAATTTAAGTTACTTATTGTGGTTTAATCATTATTATTGTATATATTGAGTGTTTAGAGTAATATTAATTTTTATTGATTCTATAAGACTCCCACTTTTATAAGTGGGAGATTCAAGCTTTTTGCTTCAGGTGGAGTAGAGTCTCCACCTGAAGTTCCTATGTTTTGCTTTAATAAAACGAGTTCATTGTTTTTAGAATTACGTATTTTAAAAAAAATAACTAGGCAGTATGCTAAATTGTAAAGTATAAAAAATATAGTATAATAAATATATGATTTTTTAAATTGGAGGAAAAGTATGATTAAAGAAGTAATTGTGGTAGAAGGCAGAGATGATATTACTGCCGTGAAAAGAGCTGTTGATGCTGAAATTATCGCTGTAGGTGGTTTTGGAATAAATGCAAAAGTTATAGACAAAATAAAGGAAGCACAAAAGAGATGTGGAGTAATAGTATTTACGGATCCAGATTTTGCTGGAGAAAAAATAAGAAGAATTATTTCTAAAAGGGTTCCAGGTGTTAAACATGCATATATTGCACAGAGAGATGGAATAAAAGATGGAGATATAGGAGTTGAAAATGCCTCACCAGAGACTATTTTAAAAGCACTGCAAAATGCTAAATTTGAGGTAAAGAAAAAAAGAGACTATTTTACTATTGATGATATGATATTTTTTAAACTTACAGCTGATACTAATGCTAAAGATAGGAGGGAATTGTTGGGCAGAGAATTGGGTATAGGTTATTCAAATGCTGCACAATTTATAACTAAGCTAAATAATTATGGCATTTCAAGAGATGAATTTATAAAAGCTATAAGCAAAATAAACGAGGAGATTGGATATGGGAAAATTAACAACAAGTGATATCGTTAAGAAATATAATTTTAGATTTACAAAGAGCCTAGGTCAAAATTTTTTGACTGATGAATCAGTTTTAATGGACATTGTGGAATCAGCAAATATAACTAAAAATGATTTTATAATTGAAATAGGACCGGGAGTTGGTACACTTACAAATGAACTTTTAAAAAGAGCAAAATTTGTTTATGCTATAGAGCTTGATAATAAGCTTATACCTATTTTGCAACAGGAAATTGGAATTCATGATAATTTTAAAATAATCAATGAGGATGTTCTTAAAGTTGATTTTAATGAAATAATAGGTAATGAAGAGTCTGTTAAGGTTGTTGCTAATCTTCCTTATTATGTTACTACACCTATTATTTCAAAATTTCTAACGGAAGGATATAATTTTAAATCTTTGACTATAATGATTCAAAAAGAGGTTGCTGAAAGGATAAATGCAGAGTCTGGTACAAAGGAATATGGGGCACTTACACTTTTAGCTCAGTATTATTGTGATACTGAGATAATAAGAAAGGTTCCAGCAACAGCTTTTATTCCAACTCCTAAAGTAGATTCAATTGTGATTAAGCTAAATAAACTGTCTGAACCTAAGGTTAGTGTAAAAAACGAAAAATTATTTTTTAAGGTCGTTAAGCAATCATTTAGTATGAGAAGGAAAACATTGTGGAATTGTATGAAAAATATTGGACTTAATAATGAAATGTTAAAGGAAGCATTCCAAAAATCATATATTGATCCAAAGAGAAGAGGAGAAACTCTTACTATTCAAGAATTTGCAAATCTTTCTAACTCGATATATGAGCTATTGAATTAGGACAACAAAAATATGTTTAAAAAGATGTTGAATTGGTACAAAAACAAAAGGAAGATATGATTTTAAGAACTTTGCAAGTATAAAATATATCTAAATAATAAGACTCCTGCTTATAAAAGTTGGAGTCTTATAAAATAACTATATAAATTTGCAAATCTACTTCTTTGATTATAAAGCCTGTATCTTTGCATACTTATAAAATAACTATATAAATTTGCAATAAGGGTTAAATTTTTTGAATATATCTCATATACTATAAGGAATAAGTTGTATGGGAGGATTAGAAGTGGCACCTAAAAAGAATTATAGTAGATATTTCATAATATTACAGGAAGAAGAAAAAGGATATGCTCGTGATAATGGAAAGACTCCTTCAGGATATGTTAAACTTGAAAAGAAAAATGGTAAATGTAAGGTATCGTATTATATTCAAAACTTAAGCGAAAAAATGCAACCATATCATGTGGTACTTATATGTGCAAGGAAGGATACGAAGAAATTAGTTAACTTAGGGAAAGTCATTATTGATAATTATGGGCGAGTAGAACAATCAAATGAGTATGAAAATGATGATATAGCTAGTACAGGTCTATCAATGGACAAGATAGCTGGAGCTGCATTGGTAAAGATAGTAGACAGAAATATTATTTCTCTTATGAGTGGTTTTATTATTTCAGATGTGCCTAAGGGTTGGAAAAATTTCGAATTAGTATCTGGATATAAGGAACAAAGTGATAATGAAGAGAATATTTTTGAAAAATATGAAGAGACTATAGAAAATAAAAAAGGAGAAATAGTTTATGAAAAACTGGGGCAAAATATAAAAAAGAGTGAGCATGATAAAATTAAAAGTAAAAATGAAGCAATGATTGAGGAACAAGTTAAATATGAAATTGATAAAAAAACAGAGAGTAAGTATGTTAGAAAAGATGTTGTTGAAGATGAAAACCATAAAGAAGATGAAATCAATCAAGAAAGCAAAGATATAAGTGAATCTAAAGAATCTAAAGAATCTAAAGAATCTAAAGAATCTGAAGAATCTGAAGAATCTGAAGAATATACAGAAATCAAAATATCAAGTGAATATTTAACTGAAAATGAAGTTAGGAATGGAAATAAAAATGATATTGAGAATGAAATTGGGGAAGAATGTGAGAAAGAGTGCGAGAAAGAGTGCGAAATTGGAAAAAATCAACAAGAAAAAATTGAAATAGAAGAAACCAAAGATGAAAATATAACTATGAGATGTAAAAATGCTAAGTACGTTAATGAAGAAAAAATTGACAAAGGTAATAGTAATAATATAGAAGTTGATTATTATGAGTATAAAGAAGAAATCGAAAATGTTGAAAATGGTGATGATGTTGAATTAGATAGTAGTTTAAATAGAAGTGGAGAACATCATTTATCACATAAAGAATATAATTCATCACAAGAAAATAATTCATCACAAGAAAATAATAAGCATACAGAAGATGTTTATCCTATAGGCATAATGGGTGATTTCTTTAAAACTCTTGTCAAAGGATATGAAACTCCACACCATATGTCGGATGAAATAAAACACTGCAAATGGTATAAAATACCAGTAGAAGATATTGAAACTATGTATGATATGTCAGATTATGATAGGTATACTGTAATTTACTATCCAATGTTGTGTTATTATTCCTATATCAGAAGATATAAATATTATTGTGTTGGATATAAATGTGATAAAGATGGAAAGCTTAAATATTTAGTTTATGCAATACCTGGCACAAAATCTAAGTCGGATCAGCCATATGGTGGAAAAACAGGTTTTGTAACATGGATACCATGTAAGGATAAGAAAGATATAGGATATTGGATAATGTTTTATGATATTAAAAATTCAACGGTAGTGATTCCAGTAAAGAAAAAATGATAAAAAAACTGCTCATAATTTAGAGCAGTTTTTTTATAAATTTTGTTATTGAATTACAATAGTATTTATGATAGAATATACCGACAAGGGGTATAAATAATATCAGAGGAGTGGATTAATATGAAAAAAGCAGTAATAGATAGCGATAAGTGTGATAGGTCACCATTTTGTCCAGTTAAAATGGTTTGCCCTGTTAAAGCAATTACACAAAAAAGGCGATTTCTTAAAGCTGAAACGCCAGTGATAGATCAAAATGCTTGTATTGGTTGTGGTAAGTGTGTAAGAGTTTGTCCTCATCATGCAGTAAAATTAGTTTGATTGTGCCTAATGGCACTTTTTTTTTTGTTGTATTTTTTGATTTTTAATCATATAGTTTAATATAGTATAATGTTTTTAATAAGCATTTTAAAGAAATAACTATTTAGTATGTTAGTCTATTTTGACTTGTTATTTTCTTTTGAATGTTTTAAAGTAAGTTGTGTGGAGGATAAAAGTGAAAATATTAGTTATAAATGGTAAAAAAATTGGCGGTATGATTATAATTGTAGGGCTTATGATTATGATGTTTGGATTAGAAATGTATTTTGATAATAAATTAAAAATGGCATCGCTAATACAGTCGAATTTCAATCCTTTAGAACAATATTCAGCTTTGAATGATAAATTGAAATATAAATTACCTAAGCAGTGGGAAACAAATGAAAAAAAATTCAATAGCAATGAAATAATTTATCATAATGAGTTTGAGTCGGTTAAATCTGGCATATTTGGATTTGTACAGGTGTGGAATAAAAGAGGAGATTTAAAGAAATTTCTAGATAATAGTAAAATGATATCTGAAAAGCAGAATGAAATTAGAAATTATAGTATTCATAAAATAAAAGTGAATAACTATAATGGATATGTTATTAGATATGTTGTAAAAACAAAGTATGAAAAAAAAGATTATATTGCATTTGAATATTTTATAGATTGTGGTGATGTATATGTAAGATTTTCATTCTTTGTTAAAGGACAAATGTATAAAGAGAATATGCAGAGAATATTTGATAGCATTGTTGAAACAATGGAATATACATCATTTAGTTCTGTTTCCTTGTCTTAGTTACACATAAGTATTATAATTTATATGAAATACAATTTAACGATATTTAACTCAAGAGAAAGTTTGTAAGAGTGATAAATTGGGGGAAGGCTTAGTGAAGCAGAAAAGTATAATTTTATTTTTGGTTATTATGTTTACCATATTGTTTATGGGATGTAGCAGAATTGATATTTTAAAAGTAAAAGTTGGTTTGAAAAATAATGATTTTGAAAATATTAGACAGGGTAGAGTAAAAAAGATAGTTATTCAAAGTATAAGAGATAAAGCGTTTAGATTTAGTGTTACTGATAAGAATGCTATATATGATTTATATGAAATTTTATCTTCAGCAAAAAAGGTAGATAATAAATCTAAATTGCAACCTGATTATATATTTGAAATGTATGAAAGAGGAGGTAAGGTGTACAAATTCAATTATATAGCAGGATTGGATAAAAGTGATAATGGTAATTTTTACAGTGATGATAATGTATATATAGTTTCTTCTAGATTAGATAATGATATTATAAGAAATTTTTGGAACATTAGAAAACCTAGAAATTTTAAATATGTTTATTATAATTCTATATTAGCTGTTTTAGACAAATACTTAGAAGAAAATGATAGCAATAAAAGTATAGAAATAAATTTAAATGAAGATATTGAAGTAGCTAAGTTTATATTATCAACTGATTTAGAGGATTTCAAAAATAAATTAAAAGAACATTATACGAATATAAAATTAAATGAGGATAGTAATTGTAATACAGTTATAACAGTAAAAACGGAGGGATATAAATCAACTATATACAAGTCACTTGTGAGAATTACAGAAAAGGATTCAGATAATGAAAAGAAATACTATGTTTGGGCAAAATATAGTGTAAAAGATAAAATGTGGAGTATACAAGTTTATGAGAATAATAAGCCAAAAGATTTTTAAAATAGTAAAAAAATATTAGGTATTTGTTTAAAAAGATTAAAGTGGTATAATTGTGTAGAGGATATAGTTTTATATTTATATTTGTTTATGCAAATACAAAATTATGGTATTTATAGGAGGATACAGATATGAGTAACAGTTGTGATAGCTGCCCAAGCAAAGGTTCTTGCAATAGCAGTGGGCAATGTTCGAAGCTTTTTCCTAAATATGGAAACATAAAGAATATAATAGGAGTTATTAGTGGTAAAGGTGGAGTTGGTAAATCTACAATTACAGGTATTTTGGCAATAGAATTAAGAAAGCAAGGATATACTGTTGGAGTACTTGATGCAGATATTACAGGGCCATCAATGCCTAGAATATTTGGTATAAATGAAAAAAGAGCTGTAATGACTCAAGTTTCAGAAGAAGAAGCAAAATTTATACCTGTTCAGACTAAGATGGGAATAAAGGTTATGTCGTTGAATCTTTTAATGGAAAATGAAGATGATCCTGTAATTTGGAGGGGACCATTGATTACAGGAGTATTGAATCAGATGTACTCTGATAGTGAGTGGGGTGAATTGGACTATCTTCTGATAGATATGCCACCAGGAACAGGAGATGTAGCACTAACGGTTATGCAAACAGTACCTCTTACAGGTATGGTTATAGTTTCTACTCCTCAAGATATGGTTTCTATGATAGTGAAAAAAGTTGTAACTATGACTAAAAAAATGAATACACCTATTTTAGGTGCAGTTGAGAATATGTCATATGTTTTATGTGAAAAATGTGGTGAAAAGATAAGAGTATTCAGCAAGAAAACTGCTTCAGAGCAAGTTGAATATCTAGGAATACCTCTATTAGCAGAAATGCCGATTAATATTGATTTAGTTGAAAATATGGAAAAAGGTGAAATAGAAACATACATAACAAATTCAAATAAATATGAAAAATTATCTGAAAAATTTTTAAATCAAATGAATAAATAATAGATAATAAATAATAAATCGACTGTTCATTAGCAAGTAGAATATGGATTATAACTATATTCTGCTTGCTTTTTGTTTTTATTGATTTTACAAGATTATCACTTCTATAAGTGGGATATTAAAATTTTTACTTCAGGTGGAGTAGAGTTTCCACCTGAAGTATCGATGTTTTGTTTTAGCAAAACGAGTTCGCTATAAATTTTACATTTTTTCTTTATTTTCAGAAATTTATATGTTACAATTGTGAGGGCAAAAGGTATTAAAAACCTTTATATAATGTCAACTATATAAGTTTACCCATTATTATACAACATTTAATTTGGGTTATTATATCATTTACAAATTCTGAAAATTAGGAGAGGTGAGAATGAAAAAAAGTTTGTTGCGTGATTTTGCAGAAGGAACTGTTATGATTGTTAGTACATTTAAATGGATTGTTTTGGCAATATTTATAGGTGGTATAGTTGGAGGAACTACTGCAGGTTTCTTAAAACTATTAGAGATGTCATGCAATATTACATCTCAGATATGGAAGTATTATTATTTATTGATGCCAGCGGCATTTTTTTTGAGTAGTTTGATGGTTGTTAAGGTTGCTCCTGATGCTGAAGGTCATGGTACAGAAAAAGTTATACAAGCTATTCATCAAAAAAGTGGTAAAATTGATTTCAAGGTTATACCTATAAAATTATTTTCTACAATTGTAACTATTATGTTTGGCGGTTCAGCTGGTAAAGAAGGACCTTGTGCACAAATTGGTGGTGGAATAGCATCGTTTTTTTCAGGGATATTTAAAATGGATAAAATCGATAGAAAAAAACTTGTTGTTTGTGGTGTGAGTGCTGGATTTGCAGGAGTTTTTGGTACACCAGTAGCAGGAGCCGTATTTGCAGCGGAGGTTTTATACGTAGGTAAATTTTCATATAGTGTACTATTACCTTCTTTGATAGCTTCATATGTTAGTTACTTTGTTAATATATTTTTAGGGGTTCATCATGTTGCATATTCGATTGATTTTACTATGAACAACAATGTTAAAATGTTTGCAAATATGATAATTTTCGGTGTATTTATGGGCTTAGTTGCAATGATATTTATAAGAGTACTAATGTTAATTGAGCATTTTTTTGAAGAAAAATTTAATATATACAAACCATTAAAAGGAATAATTGGAGGAGCGTTTATTGTTTTATTAATATTTGTATTGTCCGGTAATACAGATGCTATTGGGCTTGGAACTAATATCATTGATAATGCTATAGAAGGAAATTGTGTTGGTGCTGGAGACTTTATTATCAAAATGTTTACAACTTCTATAACACTAGGTTCTGGAGGAAGTGGTGGTATATTGACTCCTATTTTCTATATAGGTGCTACAGCGGGTAATGTATGGGGACAACTAATACATGGTAATATAGGATTATATAGTGCTATAGGTATGGTAGCGTTATTGGCAGCTTGTGCAAATACTCCTCTTGCGGCAATAATTATGTCTATGGAATTGTTTGGAGTGGAGGCGGCATCATTTGCATCTATAGCTTGTGTTGTTAGCTATCTTATAGTAGGACATAAGAGTGTATACCCGACTCAGATAATAGCTTTTTCAAAATCTGAATCTATTGATATGAAAATGGAATGTGAAATTAGAGAAGCAAATAAATTTAAAATTTCTGGTAAATATAAATATGTTATTTTTAATGAAATAGTTCAAAAGGTAAATAAAGAATCTTAAAAAAATACAAAATTAAAGGGTGATTTAATCACCCTTTAATTTTGTATAAACGTTTAATTGGCAACACTGCAAGAATTACTAAACATATAAGACCATCAAGTGGTAGATATTGTGCATTGTATAATAAAGAGTATAGATAAGGAGACATACCATCTGGTGCATAGCTTCCCCAAAATACAACTCCTGCAAAATAGTGGCATGCAAATCTGGCAAGTATTGCAATAACAGCTCCAAATAAAATCCAAGGTTTTGTTCTATTTCTAAAAAA
>Ga0114934_10000085_pt1 | contig 49558 bp, 58 predicted proteins | sample 4SBtaG_2_FD_99695 | JGI IMG/M metagenome (GOLD analysis project Ga0114934, IMG submission 99695) | Deep subsurface microbial communities from Kolumbo volcano to uncover new lineages of life (NeLLi) - 4SBTROV10_white metaG | ecosystem: Environmental > Aquatic > Marine > Volcanic ...
CATAGGCGTGATCGGGGACCAGCGACCGGCGACGACCGGAGGTCGCGGCCGAGGAGACACGCTGGCGCAGCGCCTCGTTCTGCGTCCGCAGGCGAGCGAGCTCGTCGGCGTCGGCGGTGTCGATCGGGGTGCCCTCGATGGGCTCGGCGGTGCGGGCCTCGATGGCGTCCAGCCGCGTGGTCAGCGGCGACAGGGCCTCACCCATGATGGAGCGGATCTGCTCTGCGGTCAGCGACATGGCGTCCTCGGTGTCCTCGATGGGGTCAGCGACCGGACCACCATCGTTCGTCCGAGTATCATCGGCCTCGGGCGCGGTGTCCATCTCGGGCGCGGGATTGCCCGAGTCGGGGTTATCGGCCCCTCCGTCGATCTCGGCAGAAGCGCGAGCGGCCTTTGCGTCAGCGACACGTGTTCCTGTGCCGTCATCGAGCGCCGTCCGAACCGCCGCCTGGGCCACCCCTCCCGTCGGGCGCATCTCCTCGGGGTCGTCGAGTACGCCGATGGCGCGGGCCAGCCGGGAGCGAATCGCCTGCAGACCCATCGCGTCCGGGTTCGCCGGAGAGCGAGTGACCGCGAGGTGATCGAGTTCCACCGCGAGGATGATGATCCGGAGGACTTCCCCGGTGTCCTCGTCCGAGATGATCCGGACATCAGTGAACCAGCCGCCGATGGAAAGGCCGATCGGCTGCTCGGCCTTGACCCGCTCGCGCAGTTGCGCGCCCTGCTCAAACTGGACGTAGACGCCCGCCTGGACGTAGAGCAGGTAGCCGGGCTCCAGTGGCTCGGAGGGGTTCGCGACCTCGGCGCGCTCGATCCGCGCGCCGTTGGTTAGGCCGATCACCTCGTCCCACTCGACCACCGACCACCAGCCGTTGTGGCGCGGAGTCAGGGAGACACCAGCGACGAACTGCGCCTCCATCTGATCCAGCGCGGACTTCGCCATCTCGGTGCCGTACCAGTCCTTGGAGGTTGAACTGGCAATGCCCTCGATCTGGTACGGATCTTCGGCCGGCGGCTCGTCGCCCTCAGGAACCTCGCCTTCGTGTCGCTGAATCGGTCCGCTGACGCGGATCGACATCGGGGCGAACAGCGCGGCGGGGAGGCCGGGCATCCGTCCGCGCTCGGAACACGTCACGCTGGTGACGCGGTGAACCGTCAACGAACGGGACTCCCCATCCGGGATTAGCGACTCGACAGCATCGAGCACCAGTCCATCAGGGAGCGACTGTAGTTCTGCATCGGCGTGGGATCGAGAGCCCCATACACGGGCGAGCCCGAGGTCCAGTCCGTCGATCAGGTCCGCCAGGGTCCGCTTCTGCATGGGAAACTCCGTCCCTCGGTTATAGATGGCGACCACACGGGGGTCCATTCTCCTCGCCGCCTAACCCGGCGCAGGATCAGAGCGGTTCCCCCGTGTTCCCGCCGCCGAGCAGTACCGCGGTGCCGTCCGCTACCTCGGCATCGCGCCAGTAGACCAGCACGCATCGATCGCGTCCGCCGCACTCTGTCGCCCCGCCGGGAACGGTCGGCAGGTTCCGCACCAGCATGAATCCGCGCGATCCGAGATCGGTGCAGGTGCCGCACATTCGGGTATCCCCGACGCTCACCCACTCGACCTTCCAAATCTCCTGCTCGCCGGTCTCCTTGGAGGATGCCGCTTCCGCTATCTGCTTCGCGGCCTCGTCGTTCGCGAGCTCCACCAGCTTGCCGCTCCAGTTCGCGATCCGATGCTCGTTCGCCTGGAAGGATGACGCTGCCGCGGTCAGCAGATCCTCTGCGTCCATTCCAGGCTCTACGTCATCCGGAATCGCCACGGACGCCGCTCTCCCAGCGATGCGCGTCCGGCCTACCGCGGCGAGAATGGCGCGGATTCTGTTCCGCACGTTCTCCAGCGGGCCGTCGTCCCCGAGCAGATACCCCATCGCTCGGCGCTGGTAGGCGTCGGCGATCTCTCGCGCTTCGCCGAGTGGGTCCACGCCAGTCAGATCGCGAGCGAATTCCCAGGCGAGATCCACCGCCGCCCGGTATTGCTCGGCGGTTTCCGCCTCCCATCGATCCGCGAGGCGCGCCAGCGTGATCCCGAGATCTGCGGTCAGGTTCGCCGCCTCGCCCGCGCTGATCTCCTCGTCTGCATAGGCTGCGGACAGCGAAGCCAAGAAGTCGTCCTGCGCCTCCCTCCAGATCGGCGTGACGGTGCGCTGGTATCGGCTGACGGCAGCGGCGAGGTCTGCGAGCGGAAGGGTTCGGTAGCCCTTAAACCGCCCGGCGGGCTGCCAGTCGGAGGGTAGGTCGTCGCCGGAACCGGGGGCTCGCTGGTGGTGCGAGCATCCCGGATCGCACTGGTGCTCGTAGCCGACGGACTCCTCCACCTCTCCCGGCGCGGCATCACCACTATCAGGTAGGTCGTCATCGGGATCGTCGTCATCGGGATCCTCGCCCTCAGGATCATCGTCCTCGGGGTCCGGCGGGTCATCGTCGAGCGCGGGTTCATCTGGGGTCGGTGGCGGCCCGAGCGGGTGAACCTGCCCGGTGGTCGTGAGGATGTCCGCGTCCTCCTTCGGAGCCCACCCCCGCCGCGCGCGCACCTCGTTTCGACTGGCGATCCCGCCGTCGATCAGCTTTCGATCCGCTTCGGCGAGATCCTTCTCCTCCTGCGGCGTCAGGTCGCGGGTGAAGTCGAAAGCGAAGCGCACCAGCCCGCGCCATTCCTCGGGGATCAGCAGTGGAAGCACCTGGGTGGTCAGGATTTCCTGCAACAACTCCAGGATCGGTCGGAGGAGATGTGACGCCGAGGCGTCCAGCTGGACCTGTGCGGATGCGCGCGGCATCCCGTCGGTCAGGCCCATTTCCACGGGGAAGACGCCGAATGCTCGGTAGATCGACCGCCGAATCTGGTCGGCGATCTCCCCCATCGTGATCTCCTTCGGGGAGTGGTCGAGCTTCACCCACTCCGCGGTGCCCGCTCCCGGCTTCGGGAAGTGGAGCACCCGCATCTTGTGATCATTGCCCTTGTCCTTGATGAACGACTGGATCGTGTCCTCGGCCGCTCTCCCGGCCACCCCGGTCAGGAACAAGATCCCCGGTGGGATCTCCGATGCGTCCAGCGTCATCATCGCCCGCTCGGAATAGCGGAGGATCCCGATCACCTCGTTCAGCAACGCCTCCAGAATCGGCAGCCCGCGTGCCGTCGTCGTGTTGGGGAACAGGTTGAAGTAGATCAGATCGTCAGGTACGAAGGCGACCGCCTTCCCGTTCACGCGCTGCTCAAACTCCGACACATCGCCGTGCTCGTCGCCCAATGGCCAGAAGTCGTCAGAGCGCCGGACGACCAACTCCTGCAGGAACTGCTCGTTCTCCTCGCGGACCTTCTCCACCGCGCCAGCGTCGTACAGCAGCAGGTCGTTGACTAGCATCGTGGTCCACTGCTGCCAGGTCTTCCCCTTCATCGGGGCGCGGAGCCAGCGTGCAGCCTCGCGCGCGACCTCCAGGCCCTCGGTCAGCCGCTCGGGTTCCTCCTCGGGATCCACCGCGCCTTCGATCACCACGACGCTCCAGTCCGTTGTGGAGACTCGCCGGGTGATCGAGTCCACCGACGCGCGCACGTCCGGCACGCGCCAATACATCTGCCAGATGTTCTCGGTCGTTAGGTTCCGGTGGGGGTCGGCCGTGCGAAGGCCAGCGGCACCCGCAGCGGTTTCGAATTCCCGATAGGCCGGGTGGTTCCCTCGCCCACCACGTTGGTCCTGCGCCGACGCACGCCGGGATAGAAAACCACCCACCTGAGGTGCGGGCTTCGGGCCGACTCGGATCACCGGGGTATCGAGAACGCGCATCGCCGCCTCCGTGGGGCTCCAGTCTAACGCAGGCCTCGCGCGCCCTCGCGCGGTGAACCCTTCGGAGGATCAGCCGCGTCGGGCTCTCCACGCGAAGGTGACCCTGAATGGGTAGTGCGGGATCGCCGCCATTTCCGCGACGACAGACACCCCTGCCACCGCTGGTGGTGTTGTCTCCAGCGCCTCGCCGACAGCCGCGATCGAGGGGTAGTTGAAGGCCGCGAAGCAATAGCGGCCCTCGAGGTCGAAGCCAGAAAGCGAGCCGCCCCGCTCCCGAGCAACGGGGAGCAGGGCGTCCAGAACGCGATGATCGTGACGGTAGAGTGGGCGGGGCAGGGGGCGCACTCGCCCATTTTACCCCGGCCCGATCACTCAGGGCATGTACTGCCAGTTGGCGCCGTCGGAGTAGATCCCGAAGCCCTGGCTGTCGAGCAGCGCCTGGGTGGCAGCGCCGTCGATGGTCTCGGCGGCGTTGCCGTCCACCGTCGTAGTGCCAGTCGCGGCCTTGGCCTTGCGGATCCAGAACACCTTGCCGACGTTCCCGACCGCGGTGGGCAGGGTGATCGTGAAGGTTCCTGAGCCGCACTCGATGATGTCATCGGTGATCAGCGCGGTGTAGGCTCCGGTCTTGACCTGGCGGGTGAGCTTGATGCCCGCGAAGGTCTGCGCACCGGTGTAGGCCCGCGAGCCGTCGGCCTTGGAGTACTCGGTGTGGTAGTCGCCCGAGGCGTGGGTGCCGTGGGCGTGGGCGTGGTCGCTGGCGCTGACGAGGTTGCTCGATCCGGCGGATCCAGCGGCGGCGACTGCGGCCGGCGTGGCCGCGGAGATCTGGAAGGACATGAACAGCGACCAGGTGACCGGATCGGTGTTCAGCGTCGTGGGGGCGGTCGTGACGACGTACCACTTGTGGGACTGGTTGGCGCCCTCCTCGATGTCGACGGGCATCGAGCCCTTCGACAGCTCGGCGGCCGTGCTGGCGTCCGCGGAGCGGGTGAGGATGTAGGGCGAGCCAACGGCGCCCTTGTCGGTGACATCGTAGATGCCGTTGTACTTCTCGTTGGCTCCGCTCTCGGAGCGGACCAGGATGCGGTCGCCGTCAGCGGTAGCCACACCATCCACCGTCAGCGCGCCGTTGGCGTCCGCGGTGAGGACGGAACCGGCCGGCGTGTAGGCCGGGAGAGCGGCGTCGGTGGCGAGGCGCACCGAGTCCTTGATGTCGAGCCCTTCCTTCGCGGCGTCGACCGCGTTCTGGTCCACGGCTCCGATGGAGGCGCGGAAGGTCGCGGCGTCAGCGTCGTTGAGGATGCCGCGGACGAACGCGGAGAGATCCGCCAGGGCGGCGGTTCCGAGGCCCGTGAAGTAGGGCAGCTTGTCGGCGGCGCTGGTGAGGCCGGCGAGGGCCTTCAGCTCGGCGTCGGCCGGGATCTGCACCACCTCTCCGTTGGAGTCGAGCGAGGCCACGCCGCTGTTGGCGGCCTTCTCGGAACCCTGGAGGGCGGTGTTGGAGGTGGTACCGTAGACCTGCCACGCTCCGTTGATCTTGCTGGACCCGTCGAGCGAGGCAACGCCCGAGGCGGCCCCCTTCTCAGAGTCGGCGATCGCGGTGTCGCCACTGCCCGAAGACAGCTTGACGACGCCGGGGAGGGCGGTGGTGGCGATGGGGAAGCGAAGCATGGAGCAGACCTCAGAGCGATGTGATGGCTGGCGGCTCGCAGTCTAAACCCGCTCGCTCGCGCTCGTCTACCAGGTGCCCCGGCTTACCCGCCGACGTGTACCCAGTTCGTCCCGGTGCTCTGGAACGGCGCGCCCTGCCACTGGTAGGTGAACTCCACGCTCGGGCTGCCCTGGATGCGCTGGCCTGCGTTCGCGGGATCGACCCGCACGATGACCTTGTTCCCGCTGCCGTCCGACTTGTAGATCACCACGATCCGGCCGACCTTCGCCGCGGCGTCTGGGAGATCGATCGTGCGGTCCCCGCCCGTCGAGTCCACCGCCACCGTGTAGTCGGTGGAGCCGATCGCGTAGTTGGCCGCGACCGACTTCCACCCGCGGGTCACTTGGCCCGGGACCGGGGAGGAGTTGTCCTTCTCAAACAGGAGCGACGTCGTCCCGAGGATGTAGCCGCCGATGGGAAAGTCGGTCGTCAGCCGGTAGGACTGCTCGCCGTCGTTCCCACCCTGGGCGATCCGAACTTCCATCGTGTCCAAGACGTCCGCGTTCCCAGACATATCCGCGGCGCGCACCAGCGCGTTCCCCGCCCCTTTGAACAGGTAGATTCCAGACGCGGCCCCCTGGTTTGGGACGAGTATCCGGGCGTCTATGGGGATTGTCGTCTTCCCATCGTAGAGCGCAGCGTTCAACGCCGGATCCTCGGCTGCCGCGATCGTGATCGTTCCCTGCACCGCTACAAGGCAGGGCCGCCGCGCGGGTCGTTTCCGGAGAGCTCTGCGGACTGCGCCGCCTGCGCCGATCTGGGTGGGCATCAGCTACTCCTTCAGCTCAGGAGGCGTCGATCCACTCGACCGTCCAGCGGACGGCAGAGGAGAAGGCGATCGTCGGGTTGCGAAGCATCCCCTGGGGGTTGAGCACCAACGAGCCGTCCGCGTCCAAGTTGATCACGTCGTCGGAGTTGATCTGGACCGTGCCGGCTTCATCGATCGACTCAACGGCGATCGAATGAACGTAGTTGGGGCCGTCGCTACTCAGATCGAGGGTGCCCCCTGTCCCGTGCTGGTAGTTCCAGACTCCGAAGAAGCGCCGGAGATACCGGAAGACCAGATCCATCACCGTCATTGAACACCCCGACTCGCAGGCGCCATGATAGCGCGTCCGCTGGGCCCAAGTATCCCAAGGCGGGGAAACGGTCAGGACACAAAGCCTCCTCCCGAGTTCGCCATGTCGGAGGCGAGGCGCGAGTAGCTGTCCGAGAATCGGTAGTGATCTGGCGGACCCTTCGACCAGATGAAGCGGTTTCCTTTCGGGGAGAGCATCCTCACCGGGGCCTGCATCTGGTCGAAGAAGTCCGGGATCAAGTCGGAGTCGGACGGCAGCACCCGCCGCCCTTGGACGATCTCCTCATGGGTCGCATCCAGCAGCTGGGTCCGATCTGCGCGGATCACCTGAGCCTGGTAGTCGACGCGAAGCCCGTATTCGTCTGCGCCCACGCGCTCGGTCGGGAAGAAGTCGCAGAGCCAGACGATGCAATCAGGATGATCGTTCAGCGCCCATTCCTTCAACTCGCGCGCCTTCCGTGTCTCTGGCTTGGAGTCGATCACGCAGACGCTGACCTGGTAGCGCTTGATGATGTCGCGCAGGGCTGCGAACGAGGAGACAGCGCAGATGAACGCCGCGCGCCGGTAGGTCGATTTTAAATCCTCGTCGTAGTGGATCACGTCCACCGTGACGTTGAGCACCGCGCCGACATCGACTCCCATTACGACGAGCTCGTCCGCGTACTTCTCTCCACCATCCCAGTCATTCATCTCGCCCGTGCAGCACGCTTTCAGCGCGCCGTGCGTGAGCTTCGCTGCGGCGTCCTCATAGGGTAGGCCGAGCACCGAGGAATAGAACGCTGCCAGCTTGATCTTCGACCTTTGCGCCGGCACCCACTCCTCGGTCCACAACTGGTAGATGCGGTCGCTCAGGTCGTCTAGTCTGGACATCCGATAGGAGCGCCGTCGGCCGGGAGAAGCCGCGATCCATGCTGCGCCGGCGGCGATGCGGTTGAACGGCTCCTCGCATCGCCGGCAGGTAGGGCGGATGTCCGGCCCAGTCGGGTCTGCGACCAGATCCGCGGCGCGCGAGCGATCTCGGAGCGCCCAGCGCCCATCGTCCTCGCGGCGCACGAAGTTCGCGAACCAGTCCAGCGGCTGGCGTTCCCCGCAGTGGTCGCACCGCCAATGAAACTGCCGCCGATCGCCGGCGTTGAACGCCTCGGAAATCCCGAACCGCGGGATGCTCGGGTTCCCCACCCGGAACATCTGCGGGTAGGGGCTGTGCCTCAGGCGATCCCGCGCCTTAGCGACGTTCCTTTCTCCGCGGGTGAGGCACCGATCGAACTCGTCGATCGTGATGATGTCGGTCGAAAACTCCACGAAGTCACCGGGCGAATTCGCACCGAGGAACAGGAGCATCCCATCCCCGAACCGCTTCACCTTCAGGTTCTCGGCAGCCTTCTTCCGACCACGCTCGCGGAGCACACCACCAGCGCGATCTCGGTACGAAGGGATGCCGTCCAGCAGCGGGTCGATCCGCGACTGGACGAACCGGTTTCGTAGGTCGTGGGTCGGCATTACCAGCGCGGCGATTCGGCTCTTCCATCCGGCCGCGTGGAGATGTAGAAGCGTGATCAACTCCGAGAGCCCGGTCTGCACCGCCTTCTGTATGTCCGCGCCATCCAGGGTCGGAAAGTCCGCGTACATCTCGACCAAAGAGGGCTTGTCGCGGAAGGACATCGGCTCGCGTCGGAGATTCCGATGCGTAGTCGCTGCCAACTCGATCAGCGGGTAGTCGCCTTTGAGGGCGAGCCACGACTGTGCTGACCGCAACGCGGCGGCGTCGATCATCCGAGCCCGCTGATTTCCGGGGATCACCCGCCCCGCTCCCGATCGAGAAGCCAGCGCGCCGCGTCCAGCAACTCCGGGCTGGTTCGCTCGATGGTCACGCCGACCGGAACGAGGAGCGCCCCTGCGCCGTAGGATCTCAGGGCGGCTTGGGCCCAATGGGCGAGCGATCGCTGCTCCTCTCCAGTCAGGCCCGCCGGGTAGCGGATCATGAAAAGGTCGCCGGGCTTTGGGTTCAATAGCTCCGTGAGCCTCGCGATGTCCTCCGCCGAGATGGGGAAGTCTCCAGACATCAGAACCCTCCCACGGACTTACCGGCGGCGACGATCGCGGGGTTCTCCGGGACCGGCGTGCGGCCCATGACCATCAGCACGAAGTAGGGGCGACCGGCCCCGTCCTCGTACTGGTCGATCACCAGCCCCGCGCCATGAACCACGGCGCGTCGAGTGGTCGAAGCGACGGCGCGATCCCGAAGGGACCGCAGTAGTTCGACCGACACGATCAACCGGAAATCTCGCGGATCGTCTTCCCCTCCGACCATCCGACGACTCACCAAGTTGTGACCATCTGGAAGGCGGCGCGGCGGCTCCGTGAAGCGACCGCTCGCCCTCTTCGGATCTCCTACGCTGGCCCGGAGGAGTGGCGGGATCTCTGCTTCAGGCGCGGCCCCCTCCAGGGTGAGCATCTGGTAGACGTGTCCACCGCTGATTCGGCAGGTATCCACCATGATCCCCGCCGTCCGGATCTCGGCGCGCTGGGTCGGGGACTTCTCTGCGACGCCGAGCAGGAAGTCGAGTATCCCCGCGCTGACGACCAGCCGGATGTCCTGTCCGGTGGTCGGCCCGCCGATGGTCGTTCGCTTCACGCAGCGATCCACCCCGGGCATCTGCAGAGGCGCGCCGTCGTACTCAACAGGCGCGCGGGGAGCGAGCCCGTGTTCTGCTCGTCGGCCGAGTAGATCGGGGAGCGGCGGGGCGTCAGGCATCGAATCTCTCCTGTCTGCTCGGGTAGTACCCCTGAGCCGTCAGGAGGACACCAGCCCCTGCGCCATCAGGGAGCGCGCGATCGCGCAGGACACCGGGGGACAGACCGAGTTGCCTACCCGCGCGATCTGCTGGCGGTACTTCCCCACCAGTTTGTAGTCCTCAGGAAACCCGGTCAGAACCAGCGCCTCGTTGGGGGCGAGGTACCTTCGTTCCCAGTGCATGATCATGTTGATCTTGGGGATCGTCGGGGACGGTTTCCGGGGGTCGATCAGAATCCGATTGAACTCCGTGTCCCGTTTCAGCCCGAGCCGGCGGAACACCTTCATCCCGTTCTCTCCAGGGCGGGCGTGCTTCAGGAACAAACGAACGCTCGGCGCGGTCACGGGCGGCGTGATTGGGTCCGGGATGACGCCAGCCAAAGCGCGGCCCGCAGATACGAAATGCCGATGGGTCGCCTCGGGCAAATCCGGACGGCGCTCGCGCGAGCCAACGAAGAAAACCCGCGGCCGCAACTGGGCGACACCAAACCAGGTCGCCCGCGCCAGCCCGGCGTTGACGTGGTAGCCCAGCGACTCCAGCGACTCGATCACCTCAAAGGCGACCTTCTTCATCTTCCCGCGGATCATCCCCGCGACGTTCTCCAGCACGACGCACTTCGGCTGGATCTCGCGAACCAGCCGCATCTGCTGCTGGAACAGAGCGTTCCTCGGATCGTCCAATACTCGGCGTCCGCTGGTGCTGAACCCCTGACAGGGCGGCGAGCCATCAAGCAGATCGAGTTCTCCGCGCGCGATCCCGAGGGTGTTCATCACCTCCTCAGCGGTCAGTTTGCAGATGTCCGTGTGGAAGATGGTCGTGTTCGGGTGGTTCTCGCGGTAGCACGCCACCGCGTTCCCTTCCCACTCCACCGCGCCGAGCACCTCCGCGCCCGCCATCTTGTACCCGGTCGAACTGCCGCCGCAACCCGAGAACGTCGATACAACCTTCATTTCTTGAAGGTCTTCTTACAGTGCGGACAGGTGAGCGTAGTGGTCCGCGGGGTGTAGCCGTCGCCTTTGTTCATCCCCTTCCAGACATCCGTGATCGTGATGTCGTCCAGAAGCGCGTTCACCTCCGTGTCCGACCAGCCGAGATCGTCGATCGACTCACCAACGGTCTGCAAATCGCCGAGCACATGTGCCAGTTTGTCGCCATCCCAACTCGCGAGCTCTCCGAGGCGGTTGTCTGCCAGCGCGAGCGCCCGCGCTTCCTCTGCAGACAGATCGAGGAAGCGAACCGGCACTTCCTCCATCTTCAACAGCTTCGCGGCCTCCAGCCGAGTGTGCCCGGCGATCACCATCCCGTCTTCGCGCCGAGCGATGATGACCGCGCCGAATCCGAACCGCTTGATCGACTCCGAGATCGGGCGAATCGCCTCGCGGTTCAGCCTCGGGTTGTCCTCCCACGGCGTCAGCCTGGAGATCGGAACCATCTCTGCAACGGCGGTGGCCTGCGGCTCTGACATCGGACCTCCACCCCGAGGGTATCGTGGAAGGAATACCTGTCAAGCGAGGAGGAAAGATAAACAGAGGGAGGGCGGGTGACGGGGATCCATCTGGGGGATCGACCCGAACGATGGGCGGAACCCACGGCGAGAGCAAGGACGCATCCCGCCCTCCCTGCTGATCATCTACCCCGACGGCCGCAGATCGTGATCTGCGGGTGTGTTGAAGGACATCAACGACATCGCGCGCCGGACTCGACTAGCCTCCGGGTGCCCATCCCGGATGAAGCCATCGAACCCAAGCAGGCTCGCGCCGAAGGGTTGCCACCCCTTCGACATTATCTCCGACGTCAAGATCCCGGACTGGCGATTGGAGAGACCGGTCACCACGAGTACCGCCTCTCGCTGATGGAGGAGCCGGTCGTAGTCCTCCATCCTCGGGACGACGCGCCTCGCCGATCCAGGGTTCGCGATGTGAAGCAGTCCGATCGTCCCTTTGCCCCAGCCACCGACTCGCAGCGCATCGGCGACCCCGGTGATTCGCGCAGCGTTACGAACGGGATCGACTATGCCCGCGTGCCTCGGTTCAACGAACACTCTCGGGCCTTCCGAGTAGCCGAGCCCACCGAGCAGCCGGTGACGGTTCACCGCACCCAATACGATCGCGAGCACTCCTCGTGGGGTGAAGTCACCCACGGTCACCACCTCCCCGCAGTCGCAAAGGTGCGCCAACGAGTAGAGCAGAGCGCAGACCTGTGGCGATGGTTCCCCGCTGATCCGAGCCAGCGCGCGCGCGTCCGCCACCCGGACGGAAAGCCCCGTCGCCATCGTGGGGACGAGTTCAGCGGCTACGCAGGTCCGAAGGCCAGGTCCGTCCGCTCCCGGCGCGCCACGGTACTCGGCGTCCAACCATCGAATCTCCAACCTCTGAGCACGCGCGGCGTGCTCGATGATCGACGTGATCATGTGGGCGCTGGCGTTCGAGTAGAACCCTGGGACCGGGGTGGCCATGTGTTCATGCGGTCGCGCTCCGGGACCAGCGCAAGTCACGACGATCAGCCCACCGCCGGGGGCGAGGGCGGCGATCCCAGCATCGAGCGTGTCCACCCGGAACGGGTCGTGCTCCAGCACCTGTAGGCAGAGGAAGCAGTCAGCGTCGATCGCGCCCGGCCAGTCGAGTACTCCTCGGACTACCTGATCGACGCCCGGTCCCGGTCGGACATCTAGACCGAGGTAACTCGCGCGCAGAAACAACGGGCGCGGATCGTGATCGTGCATGATCAGCGATCCAACCTCCAGAACAGACCGAGGCGCGCGTCCGAATCTGGACAGCGCGCCCCTCAGAAAGGACTCGACTTCAGGGTGCAGCGGCATGGAGCCTCCATGCCGGACATCTACCCCTCGTGGTCGGCCTCCGTGACCACCCCCGTCCAGTACGTCAACAGATGGCCGATCCGATCCCTCGCGATCTCGCGATCCGCTACCAACCCGATGGACTCCTCCACGATGTCCTGCACGCAGGTGGTGAGCACCAACATCTGAGCAGCGCAGATATCGCGCGCGCCGTCAGCGTGACGAATCCGCAACACCTCCAACCGATCGATCGCGCCCACGGTATCGGACAGGCGAGGGCTCGCGGCTACCATCCCCGGCTCCCGTCGTCGTAGGCGCGTTCGCTCATCGCCTGCGCCTCGTCCCACACCATCTCGACGATAGCTGCGCAAACGGGGCAGTCCTTCGCCGCCGCGGTCACCGCGCTGATCTCGCCCTCAATTTCGATCGAGGGCACGGTGTCGTCGTCGTTTGTATCCCACACCATGATGACGAAATCGCCATCCTGCTCGGGCTGGTCGTCGTCGTCGTACATCGAGAAGGGGGCGGGCTCAAAGCTGAGGGAATGGAAGTCGTAGTCCATCGCCTTGAAGGCATCGGCGGTGATTCCGAGGAGTGCTGCGGGGAGGGTGAACATGTGTTGCTCTCGCGGTTCGGGTGGTGGTTTAGATGCTGTCGGGCCGGAAGAAGTAAGCGACCTCGCCATAGGCGCTCTCGATGTCGTCGATCATCTCCGGATTGGTCATCGTTTCGCCGCCGCCATCGGGCTCCCAACCGGTGTCCTCAAAGAGCGCGTCGACCTCGATCCATGCGTCTTGGGTCCACTCCATGCCCTCGGCCTCGGTGCGGTCAGCGCAGAAGCGGAGGGTGACCTCCAGATCATTCTCGCCGTCCGGCTTGATGGTCATCGAGAGCAGCCCAAGGCGCTCGCGGAGAGAGGTGGAGATGGAGTCGGTGGTGAAGTTCATTGTGCTCTCGCGGTTCGGGTTGCTCGTTACCCTATTAATATAGCCCGTTGTAATAGCGCGTAAGCTAGACGGGACGCTTTTTCCTAAGTATCTGGACGCGGGAGAGAATGGGCGAGGACTCAACGAGAAACCAGTCCCTCGCAAGCCAAATGCAAGAAACACCTATACTTTGGAAAAGGGCGCCACCAGGGGGCTTGGTTATCCTCACGGCGGACTATACTATATAAGAACGCAGCGACAAAAACCGCTGACCAACCTGGAGCGAGAGCATGGCCCGAAACCTCAACAGCGAAATCACCTCCCCCAACGCGGCGATGGAAATCATCTCCCAGCTCACCCTCGCGGTGCGCCGCAGCCCCACGACGGTCGCCCGCAGCATCGCGACGACCCTCTGCGAGCCCGCCGGCAAGTTGGACGAGTCGATCGAGATCGGTACTCGCGGGCTCGACACGATCGCCCACACCGCGAAGGAGGCTGGTCGCAAGCTCACCTCCGCGGGTCGGCTGGCCTATGACCTCGCCCTCCTCGGCGACGCGCTGATGGGCATCGTTCTGGATCGCGATGACCTCGGCGATGTCACGAACAACCGCCTCGCGGAGTACGCGGCGGGTTTCTTCCTGCAGGCCTCGCAGGCGGTCCAGTTCGCGCCGACTGACGACTGGGCCCGACTCGCCACGATCCGGGTCCTCACCCGCCATCAGAGCAATACCCCCGCGTAGCCCCTCGCCGGGGCGGTTGAGGCCGCCCCGGCCCTCTCCTCGACCACACCACCAACAAGCCGAGAGCACTATGTCCCTCCCCACGATCACGAACCGCGAAGCCCTCCTTTCCATCACCGACGAACAGATCACCGACATGAAGCGCGCGGGTCTGCGCCTCCTCTGCCGCGCCACCCTCGCCGACTACCCGCGGAACACTCTGGACTCCGCGGGTCGGATGCGCGACATGCTGACCGCGGCTCGCTCGCGCCTGCAGGACGAGGCCGATGGTTTTCAGCCCGCCGAGCCTGCCGCCTTCGATGTGGACCCCACGATGACCACCGATATCGCTGACACCGAGGACGACCTCACCAACGATATCGCGGACTTCTCGCAGGAAATGGCGGATGCGCGCGAACGGCTGGAGAACACGCCGGCCTCCGAGCAGCCCACTCCCCTCGCCGAGGTGGCGGTCGAGCCCGCCGAGGACACCTCAGACGAGCCCGCCGTGATCGATCCCTCTCCGATCCACACCGACACCGACACCGACGAGGGCCCCGGCGACGGAGACACCGACGGCGCGGACGACGCCAACACCTCGGACAACGACGATGCTCGCGACTGCGTGGGCGGCGGCGACTGCGATGGCACGCCGGCCACGACCCCGAAGAAGCGCGCTACGAAGAAGCCGAAGGCGGCTCGGCCCAAGCGGCCGTCGAAGTGGGACGCCATCGCCTCCCAGCTGTGGGGCCTGCGCGAGTCCGATGAGGCGACCGAGATCGTCGTGACGATGGATCAGATGATCGAGGCCGGGATCTCCGCGTCCTACCGCTCGCACCGCTCGGCCTGGACCGGGAAGAACCCCTCCTTCAAGGCGTTCGATCGCATCGGCGTTCAGCCCCGGCTGTTGAAGGATCGCGAGTCCGGCGAGATGGTTCTCTCCCTCCGCCAGAACGGCTGATCGTCAAGAGCGGCGTGCAGTTCTGACAAAGGCGGCTTTTGGGCCGCCTTCTCGCGTTTCACGGCAGGACTTGAGGTAGCTCCTCGCCCCGGGCGAGCACTCGCCGATCGGCGGACACGTCAACCCCGACGTGCAGATCTGCACTACGCCGTCTTCTGCCCCGCGATATCGACAACCCGCCCGGCAGCCCGAGCCTGTTCCAGTTCGACGGCCAGGTGCTCGCGGCCCTGCTCCTCATGATCTCGGAGCGCCCGGAGAATCACACCCAGCTCCTCATGGTCGCGCTGGAGCGCCGGCAGCAGACTCTCACCCGACGCGCGCGCCATCCTGATCCGCACGCTCTCCTGCGGACCGACGCGCTCCTCCTCGTCGTACCCCATCAGCGCCTGATCGAGATCGATCAATCCCTGGAGATCTCGCCCGGAGAACTTGATCTTCCCGGTCTGGAGCTGTCGGGCATAGACCCCGATGGAGGCGCGAACCAGCTTCCGGTATTCCTCAACTCGCTGGGCCCGACGATCCGGATCGACCCGGATACCGCGCGCGTCCTTCGGGTCGACAGTCGGCTCCTCGCCCACGATTTCGCTGGTCAGGCGGGACGCCTCTCGCTGCTCTGGCGAGGGCTCCGGTTCGGGAGGCGCTTCCGCGCGCGGCTCAGGCGGGTCTTTGCCGTAGGCCCAGTTCTCCAGTCCGTAGCTGAACCTCCGCGGTTGCGGTCGCCTCGCCGGAGCGACGCCGATCAGGTCGGCAGACAGATCCTCCAGGCCCTCCAGGGCAGCCCGCATCGCAGAGTTCCGCTCGTAGTCCGTGGGGTCCCCGCTGGTGCTCAGCCTGGAGCGGATCATGGCGAGAGGGGTGACCAGCCCGGTGATCTGCATGTTGGGCTGCACGATTCCGATAGCCCTGACGCCGTGAGGATCGCAGTAGTGCTCCAGGAAGGTGCGGAACGCGATGCCGTCAGATCCGGAGTGTACGCCTACGAGTCGGACGCGTTCCTTCCACTGGAACCGCTCCTTGTTGTTGCGGACCACCTTCCGTGAACAGCCGAAGGCCCGCGCTGTGAGGGCCTTTACGCGGTTCATCGGGTCCTGCATGGCCCACAGCAGAAACATCCTGTACTCGCGTTCAGACTCTCCGGGGAAGCGGGGGAGGAATCCGTCGCCGGGAGGAGGAGTCTGCGGAGGCATCGCTCACCAGTCGATAGTTATTCTGCTCGGTGCGAGCCTATCGTATCGCAACCGGCCCAGGCCCACCATAGGGCCGGGCTACTGCTCTCCGGGGACGGTGCGTTCGTTGAGCACCCCGAAGTCGTAGGTCTGGAGCTTCACCCCCTTGGGGCGAGGGCCTGTCCCGATTCTGGAGGGGTCGCCCACCGTGAGCGGCATCGTCACCCACACCTCGGAGGGCCAACATCCGTGCTTCTGGAGGTATGCGGCGGCGGCGTCCTCGATCTGCTGGTTGTGTCGCTCCAGCGAGCGGCGGTAGAGGCGATCGAGTCCGTCGTTGAAGGTGGACAGGTCGCGGTCGAACCTCGACTTCCCGAGGTTCGGGCGGTCGGGTTGATCGGTCATCAGGGGATTCTCATCCTCAGTCGGACCTGGCTCAACTCGAGGCGCGCGGAGTCGAGCGCGCGGTGGGCGTCGCGGTGGCTCTGCTCGGCCTGTTCCATCTCGGAGGTCGCCTGATCCAGATCCATCTCCACCCGCGCCTTGTCCACGTCGGCCTGGGCCGCGCCTGCGAGCGCGCGCTGGTGCGCCTCGATCGCTGCTGCATATCGGGTAGACGCGCTCTCCAGCGTGGCGCTCGCATCCACGACCGACTGGATCGTGTCCAGGATGCTGTCGGGCTTCGGGGCCGGGGTCGGGCCGGGGTCTTTGGTCAGGGCTAGGGTCATGTCGGGCTCCGGGGCCGGCCCGATCTCAGATGCCGGTTCTGGTGGGGGTTCTGGTGGGCCGGGTGCGCGGACCTCGGGCACAACGAGGCCGGGAGTTGGCTCGTCTGGTGCTTGGCACGGCATCGTGGGAACGACAAGCGACGGTGCGGGCCGGGCCTTCTCGGGAGGGGCCGACCCGACAGTCGGGTCCATCAGATCGGGGGTCGATGAAGGCCGGACCACCGTGCGCGGCCGGCTCGGGTGTAGCGGCTCGCGACGGCTCACCGCGGTGTTGAGGGTGGACAGGCTCTCCTTCGGGTCGCGCCCGGGATCGCCGGGGAAGTCTCGGGGCCCCGGCCATCGACCGGTGATCGTCTTCAGGCGCCGAGCGAAGCTGTAGTGGTCTCGACAGTAGCCGCGCGTCCGCGAGGATTCGGCGCAGCCATCCGCAGCGCATTTCGGCGGCCCCTCTTGGATCCGGCGCATTACCTCTGGCACCGAGGGCCAGGCCTTGTCGGGGGACTCGTTCTTCATCCCCCGAGCCACGTTGTAGTGCGTCCCGCAATAGCCACGAGCGTTGTGTCGCTTCGTGCAGTCCTTGATCTGGCAGATTCTCGCCACCTCATCACCTCCGCTCGCGTCTGCGAGGTCGCTTGGCCCCTTCCCGATCAGATCAGGATCGGGCTCCATTTCGGCCTGATGAACCCGGCAATAGCCCGGCGTCTGAACGCGCTTATTACACGTCATCCACCGACACTTCTTCGGGTCTTTACTCCAGTACATCAGCGGTCCTTTTACCTTGGCCGATCAACTCCTTCCGAAGCAAGGCGCTCAGGCGCATACCGTTGCAGGATTTCAACAGCCCAAATCACTGTGTCGTCAACCCGACGACCGGTTGGGTGCCCCCCAACCCAGAGTTCCAGATTCTCGGGCCGGTTGTCATCCCTGACCCCGTTCAAATGATGGACTTGTTCATCCGAGAAAACCGGTCGACCAATGACCTGCGCCATCACCATTCGGTGCTCCAGCGCATACCCGCTTTGATTGGCGTGCGGATCATCTGGTGCCCAGACTCGGACATATCCTGAGGGTTTTCGAATTCGACCACCCTTCCACCTTGGATTCTCTGGTCCGCGCCAACTCCTACACTCACCACACCCTTTCTGTTTTCCTCTATTGAGAGTACCGGTTCCGACATACCGAGTCCTTCCGCACCTACAAGAGCACTCCCATTTGCCACGCTTCTCCCCCGACTCTATTCTTCGGATAACTGTAAGATCCCCGAAAACTTTTCCACGCAAGTCATGTCGGCGACCTACGCGAATACAACCACATGACTTGATTTTTCGAGAACGGCTTCGCGTGATATTTCGCTCAGTGCCGCACCTGCACCGATAGGTGACAAGCACCTCTCCAGAAGGAGAGCGCCCAGCGTCATTACAGACGATCCGTATTTGTGATTCCATACCGTAAGGGTATCGTAGACCGCTGGTATTTGCGCGGGTTCTTCTCGCCCCCATAGTGGTCGGGGTGATTGACGAGCTCGACGGGTAGTTTCTCGGTCACGGTGCCTCCTGCAGCTGTTCGCCTCGGATCTACCCTTGGACCGGTCCGGGGTTGCTTGATGCCAGCCCGTCAAGCCATCGATCCTCTGCCGGGTACTCACCCCCGGTCTGCTGACGCTCTACCTCGGCAACCGCCCACTTCGCGGCGGCGCGCGGCGTCTTGAATCCGCCGGACACGACGAGCGGCCGCGCGCCGTCCCGATCCAGGGAGCGCCACTCGATCGGCTCGATCACGCTCCACCGGTTCCACGCTTTCCGTAGCACCACCAGCGGACAGAGCGGCTTCTCCGCGCGGCCCGTCATAGGATCATCGTCCAGCCAGTGCCACGCGACCGGGAGATCGGTCGGGTAGGCGACTCGCTGGTGTTGGGCATCGCCGGCATGGGGCTGCACCTCGTCACCGGCGCCGCCTTCCCCGCAGCCCACGCAGTTGAAAGGGGAGTCCTCCGGGCCGCCGTTGATTCCGCGAAGGATCGGCGCGCTCATTCCGCTCGGCTTCGCGCCACTGCTCGACTGATCTGCCACAGTCCCCCCTGTCGTCAGATGGTCCTCCATTCCTACCCCATCACGACGAGGCGAGGGGGTTCCAGTCCCACTCAGTCCGAGGGCCGCCGGGCCAGCCCGATTCGGGGACATGCGACCGGAAGACGAGCAGCAGATGTCCGCCGGGCGGCTGGTCGGCGCGGGTGCCGTCGGGCCGCAGGAAGCGGAAGCGTCGGCCGATCAGGATCTCGTCGGCGCGTACCAGCCAGGGTTTCATCCAGACGGCGTCCAGCGACTGCGGCAGTAGCGCGAGCACCGTCGGGCCGCGGCGCGACTCCTCCCACGCCTTCTGCACGAACCGACCCGTGCCGATGAACGGATTGAATTCGCGGGTGGGGTGCTGCTCCTTCGCCCACTTCGGGACGCCGCGCGGACCCCAGGGTGGGTTGATGTAGATGGTTCGAATTTTGCTTGGATCGATGTCTGGCGCTGGACCATATGCATCACCACTCTGAAACCGATGTCCGCGCCGCCAGTCTTGGAACAGACAGTCCTGCTCGGCGGTGAACCAGCGCGCCGCGATGGCGTTCGCGTCCTCTGCGGCGGCGTCCACGTCGATCGTGCCGAAGCGCGCCTCGATGGCGGCGACGAGCTCGGGCGGCGTCCTCCATCGCATCTTCTCGGTGACTGGGTAACCAGATCGTGCGACGATCAGCTGGCCTGGGGCGTCGGTCGCTCGCCCGTGTCTGTTGTGGCTCATGGGTCCTTGCTCCTCTCCTTGATGGGAACCCACTCGGTTCCCGTAGAAATCACCGGCACTGTGGTGTTGGGCTGCAGACCACCAGCGTTGATCGTATCGATCAGCTCCTGGGTCAGCGCGGCCTTGCTCGCCTGCTTGATCTGGTTCGCGGCATTGCCGAGGGCGTGGTTGAGCGCCCCCATCGACTGCGTGAGCGTCGCGATCGAGCGCGTCATCCGATCTGTCGCGAGGGTCTGATCTCTCGCCGGCCTCGGGCCGGATTCGCTGTCGGTGACGGCTGCTCGGGCTGCTCGGAGTGACTGTTCCGCCGACGCGCGCGCCGGGTTCAGGTAGGGCTCGGCGATCCGCTTCAACTCGCTCGGGAGCCCCGGCATCATCGCGAACCGGACTTGGTCTCCCTGGGTACTGGTGATCACGAACCGCTCGGGGTTGATCTTCGATGTCCCAGGGGTCGAGCGCGCGAGCTGATCCGGCTTCACGGCTGACGCTGCCGCGTAGTGGACGGTGAGTCTTCCGGCGCGGCCCTCCGCTGTCAGGCCGGTCACCAGCGGTGACAGTTTGAAGTGGCGCAGCGCCTCCATCGCCTCGTCTGCGGTCAGGTTGATCCACGCCGCCCCCGACCCGAAGGTGATGTGGTTCCATGCCTCGATCTCTCGGACCCACCGAGCCCACACGGCGGCCGGTAACTCGACCCCCACATCCAGCCGCTCAGGCGGCCACGCGATTTTACGGCTGTTCGGCCTCATTAGTACTCCGTCTGGATCGCCTTCCCAAAGCCCGTCCTGGGCGGGATCTGGAGATCCCCGAACCAGAACCTTTTGTCCGGGCGTGATCCGGACCTTTAGATTTCGGTCGGGATCTCCTTTCTTCGGCAAGATGACCGTCACTGGTCGATCCTTTGGATCGGCGTTTACGATGCTCGTCCCGAACGAGATGTTGGTCAGCCCCACCGTCACCCTTGCTCCTTCCATCTGGATCTACCCTTGAGGCCTGCTGGCGGTGTCCGCGCCGGACCGTCCAACTTTTCCGGAGCGCCGCCATCTCGGCCGCGCGTTCCAACTCTGCCGCCAATTCACGCCGTGCGGCGGCCATTCGATCGGCCCGCTTCCGCTCTCGTATTTGCTGAGATTCCCGGCCCGGAATGTAGTCTGCGTCGATCCGCTGTGCGTGGGCGCGCGCGACCGCCTCCACCCATTCCAGCGCCGCTTTTCCGTCAAATGACTGGTCGCCGGCGAACACCTGCTCCCGGAGCACTTTGGGTGGGGTGAGTCTCAACAAGAAGCCGACCAACCCCCCGGCTGGGTGCCTTGCTGCGCGCGAAGCACACTCCGTCGCCAAGGGGTGAGGCGCGCATGTCCGACCGTAGAGCCGGATCGGTACGGGTCGGTTCGACCCCCTACCGGTGGCGAACACCCGGATCACGAAAGACCGATCCGGACTCCATGCTGAGATCAGCAAGTCCCCCGAGACAGCCGATACCAGCCAGGACTCGGGTAGTTCTCGTCTCAGATGAGCCGATCCCTGGTGTCGAACCCGCTCCGCAGGGGCGAGAGTCTGCCGCTTAGGTTGCGAGCGCGACACCGATCCCTACCACCACCAGAGCGGCTACGCCGAACCCGGCCATCGCGGCGGCGGCAATCGTGATCCAGATCTGCAGACGAGACACAGATAGGCCGCTCGTCCGCACCTCCGATATCTCTGTTTCAACCACCTCGTCGGGTGGTTCCATCACGAACGCGAGCCGCGTCTTTCCGCGCTCCTCGACCGGCATGGATGCGACTACCCGGTACCCCTGGGCCCGGAGAGCTCCAAGTTGTGGAGACTGAACCGCCTTCTGCAGATCCTCCATCCCGACGGACACGACCTCGTAGAGTTTCATCGGCGGCTCCTCCGCAGCGCCCGACCTCGGGGTCGAGCCGTTCGCTGAATACCTCGGAGCGGCTGCCCCGCGATCGCTCGGCCCACATCATCCATATCGTGAGACAACGGGAACGGGGGCAGCGCGGCCCTGAGTAGCTTGGACATCGACCCGCGGACGATCCGGCGATCGAGAAGCACGACCGCGCCTCGGTCCGTAGATGATCGAATCAGCCGGCCAGACGCCTGAGCGAGCACCATACAGGCGCGTGGCAACGATCGCGCCCAAAACGAACTGCTGGCATTTGATCGCTCTGCTACGAGTTCACCGATAGCATCTTCCAACGGATCGCCCGGCGGGGTGAACGGTACCCGGTCCACAACGACACAGGACAACGACTCGCCTGGAACATCGAGGCCCTGGAAGAACGATCGCGTCCCGATCAACACCCCGCTGGTCTGCTCGGTAAACCAGCGGATCAATTCCGCTCGCCCGGCCGATCCCTGCGATCTCACGGGAAAACCCGAATCCTCGATTGCCAGGGTGTAGAGGTCCATCATCCGACGAGATGTCGACAATACCAAGGTCCGACCTTGGGCCGAATGAACCGCCGCCCTCACCGCGAGCGGGGCCCATCGCTGCCACGCCCGATAGTCCTTTGGATCAGGCGCATCTCTGGGAACGACGATCACGCCGCACTTCGGGAGATCGTAGGGCGACGGTAAGTCCATCCCGTCCCCGACCTTGTCGGAGGAGACGCCCATGCTTGCGCGGATGTAGTCGAATGCGCCGCCAGCCGTCAAAGTCGCCGATGCGATCACTGCGGCAGGGTAATCGTCGATCATCTTCTTGATAATGGGGCCAACATCTGCGGGGCTAGCCTTCGCCGTGAGGTGGGTGCCTCGCCGAGATCGGCGCACATCCACCCATGTCGCCCAGGGACCGGCGACGTTGAGGGAGGACCCCTCCGGGGGGCGACCATTCAGCAGCGCGACCAACTTCCCGTGGAGATTGGAGCAGGTCGTCGCTACCTTGATCGCTCGCCCCTGTTCCTCAGGATCGGGAATTCGTTTGCAGGCATCGAACACGGCCTTCGCGGCGTCGCGAATCAGGTTCAGCCGCTCAGGCTTGATCGTCCCGCCGTCCCACCGCTCCCCGAGTGCTACCGAGTACATGGGGGAGCGGCCGCGCGCCTGCGGGTCTCGCTCTGCCAGAATCTCCAGCGCCTGGAACACCTCCATCGCCGGGGCGACTACTTCAGACTGCGCTCGCTTCCGTCCGATTAGCCTCTCCAACTTGGTCCCCAGGTCAGCGATCCCCTTCTGGCTCACGTCCAGCGAGCGCATCTTCCTCACGCACGACTCCAACTCATGCCCTTCATCCACTGCGAGCAGAACAGAGGACATCACCGGCAACAGGGGGAGGATGTAGTGGTTGAGCACCACGACGTGCGCCCGCTCTACGCCAGCATGAGCTGACTCCGCGAAGCAGGTAGGTCCACTGACCGGACGGAAGAATCGGCACTTGTCGCCGATGCAGTCTCGCCCCATGACGCTGACCTCGCGCCACGCCGCTCCGGGATCCCAATCCAAATCCTCTCGATCTCCGGAGCAGCCCGGCGATTGTGACCAGTCGCGGAGCCGCTGGATCCGCCGATCGGTCGAACCGAGCAGATCTGTGGACTCCAGCGACAGCCGGCAGAGGTAGTTCTGCCGACCCTTGATCCCCACCGCTCGGACATTCGCTCCCAGCACTCGCGCGATCACAGGGATGTCCTTGTTGAGCATCTGGCCCTGCAGAGCAATGTTCGCCGTGGAAACTACCACCTTCCCGGGTGTTTTCGCGCCGGGAGGTCGGCGACCCGCTCGCCAATCCACCTCGGCGCGAAACGCCGCGATGATTCCCGGAATCAGGTAGGCGGCTCCTTTCCCCGTTCCGGTCGGGGCCTGCACCATCGACCACCCGCCGGAGTCGATCCGGCGAGCGACCTCGAGGGCCATCGTCCGCTGTGAAGGTCGTAGTTCAAGCCCGGCCGCACGGAGCGGGCCGCCGGATCCAAACACGATCTCGGTGGCCCGCTCAACACTCGCCGCGCCCATGATGTCTCGTCGCATTCTCGCCTCCTGCCCAGTGGATCTACCCCTGGGCGGCGCGATTACGACTCGTTGGCCCGCGCCTCCCGATCCTGCTTCACCACATCGATCTTCGCGGCGCGATTGGTGACCGCGGACGAGAGCAACCAGGACTCACCCGGCGTCGGGTTGCCGACGTGGATCTCCCCGAGGGCCTGAATGACAGCGGCGATCGAGGGAGTCGTATCGAACTTCTTGGCTTTCTTGATGTAGCCGTCCAGCATCTTCTCGACGGTCTGCCCCTTGTTGGGCACCACGTTGATCGAGGACTGAATCTCGGTCAGGCCCAGCGTGAAGGTCGAGGACTCAGCCACGGTATCTCCGCCGAGCCCGCGAAGGCGAACGCGACGGCCGTTCTCGTCCGACTCGATCGCCTCCACGATCCCGGAGACCCGCATCTTCCGGGCCTCATCGCGCCCGATGGCGAACTGACCGACCCGCGGAAGCGGGGTCGCTCGATGCGCATTGATCTCCGTGACCGTCGCGCCGAGCAGGCTCTGCTGGTCCTTCGCCATCGTCACGCCGACGTGCTCCTGCAGGGCGCGGGTCAGGCCGCCGACGTGATCCGGTGTCAGCCCGAAGACGCGCGCCTTCACCTCAAAGGAGGCCGCGCGCTTGCTGGTCTTGAACTGCGCGTGGATCACCTGGCAGGGAACCCCCGACAGAACCACTCGCCCGCCGCCGCTCTGGCCGTCGGTCGCAATCGTGAGAGTCAGGTGTCGAGAATCGTCCTGGTACTTGGACTTGGAGTTGCTGTCCACCAGCACGGGGTCGTCGTCATCGCGGCTGTCCCGATCGGCATAGGCCGCGCCCGCGCCGGGGATCATCGACTCCAGATCGCGAGCCTCGCCCGCAGTACGGATCGGCCAGTACATGAACAGGTCGAGCTGTACGCCGGCGGCTTCGCTACCGGTCTTTCGCACGCCCGAGAAGGTGCGGAGGATGGCTACTCCCTCCGACTCTCCGAGGTTGAGGTTGAGCAGGGTGGTATTCATCGAGTTCTCCTTCCGTGGGGGTCGTTGGGAGCCTAACCCTGGGCTCCGCGTTTTCTGTTCGGTGCGCAAGATGCTGGGTCTACGGTGACATCGCCGCGCTGGAGCGTCGGTAGTCCCTCAGGGGCGTCTGCGTAGTGGAGCGCCACCGGATCGAAGGGAAGCACCACCTCGGTCCCCGACTTCCCAAACTCAGATCGCACCTTGTCCAGAAAAATCTTGGTGCTGCAATAGGGGGATTTCTTCGTGACCTTCTGTGGGACGAGAACCAGTCCATCGCTGGCATCCTGTCGAATCGCGGACGCACCCTTGAGGTCCGTCAACATCGGCCGGCGACGCTGGGAGACATAGGCGTTGCTGGGGTGGCAAATCAGCCAGATCATCACCTCCTCAGTGTTCGCGAGAATCGCGAGCGCGCGGATCACCTTGTCCGTTGCTCGCCGCTCGTCCTGCTCATCCTCTGGGATCAGAAATCCGAGATGGTCGATCAGGAACCAACGACATCCGTGACGACGGATCGAATACCTCACCGCGTCGATTGCCGCCTGGAACCCCTGGTGTCCGTAGATGTCGAGGAGCCAAAGCGGTCTGCCGGCGAGCTCAACCAGTGACGCGCGCCGCTCCTCCTTCGTCCCCTTCGTGAAATCGCCCTTCATCTCCATGCGGAGCAGTTTTTGCACGGTCCCGATGGGCTTCTGCTCGTAGCTGGTGACCATCACACCCACGCCCATCTTCGCCAACGACCAGCCAATCCAGGTGGAGAACGTCGTCTTCCCGCAACCAGTGTCCCCGGTCACTACGGTTAGACCAGGGCGTAGGCCCGCGAGCTTGTCATTCAGCCGCCGCGACGGCGTGGGTATCCCCCGGAGCCGATCCGGATTTTCGATCAGATCCTCCAGCGGATCGATGTAGTGGTCGGCCTTGCGGAAGGTCGACGCGACCATCGGGGAGGCGTTGACCATCGCCAGATTGATCCGCTCTCTCGGGATGCCGGTTCGCAGACACTCGCCCAGGTCGTTCTCGGGGAACCGGAGGCGTGAGCAGCGATAGCGCCCCAGCTTGGTCGCGAGTTTTTCTGATCCGTCGTTACCGGGCTCGTCGTCGTCCATCCCCAGCAGAAATGACTGGTAGGGCTCCAGCTGATCCAGCCACTCCTCCTTGAAGGTCGCAGCTCCCGCGGTCCCCGTGACCACGTTCCCCTGCAGCCCGTACTCCCACGCGGCGATCACATCGAGCTCGCCCTCCAGCACCAGCACTGGACAGGTGCGATCTTCTACGAGTAGGTGAGAGCCGAACAGCGGGAGCGGCCTCCCTGTACATGGGCGATACCGCTTCTGCACCCGACCGGTCATCTCCCCGCCTCGATCCTTGCAGCGATCGCAGCCCTTCCCGCGCTCAGCCGTGGCGGGGTCGGGGCAGCAGTAGAGGCAGGGGCCATCGACCGACCTGAACCGGCAATTCACGATCTTGCCGGTCGAATCCTTCATCGGGATCGAGATGTACTCCTCGCGGATCTCTCCATCCTTCCTGATGAAGTGCGCGCCCAGCCCCCAAGCCTCGATGGTTGTATCGGAGAAACCTCGGGCCCGCAGATACTGCAGCGCGCGCGCCCCGTCTTCGGACTTCAGCCGGTCAGGGCCGAGGGCGAGATCCTTCGAATTCCAGGCGAACCCCTGTCCGGACTTCGCGCGCCGAGCCGTTCGCTTCCCCGCCGCCCTCCCTGCTTCGCCGAGGTGAGCCGAGACATGCGAGGAGCGTGGCCCTGCGCCGCGACTTCGATCCGTCCATCCGCGAGCCGCGAACTCCTCCCGGAGTCTCGCCCGCCCCTCCTCGCCGAGTTCCTTGAATCGGGACCCGGCGATCTTCACCGCGCACAGGTCCACGATGTCCAGGGATTCGTCGCAGACGTGGCATTTCAGCCCGCGCGCATTCCTGTTGAGCCCCATCGCGAGTCGCCGATCCCCGGCCGATCGTTTCTCGGCTCCGCAGAGCGGACAGGGTCCGACGCTACGCATCCGTCCGCGCTGGAGTCCCAGCGCCGGCAGTACATCCGGGATCGTTCTCTTTTTCAGTCCGTCCAGCCAGCCAGCCATCGCGATTCGCCCCCGCGCTCGCTTCGGATCTACCCTTCGCCGCCGTACTGCTGGCCGTCGTAGATCACGATCGTCTGCTCGTTCTTCTCAGCGACCCACGCCAGCGCCTCTCGCATGTGAGTTCGCAGGTGGGAACGGCGTAGCAGGTTCTCCAGCCCCAGGTAGGAGCGGCCGGGCTTCCGCATCCATCGCGGCCATCGATCACCGGAGAGGAAGACCCACTGTATGTAGTCGTCCAGCCGGATCGCGCTGTATCCCCACGACATCGCGCGGGTCACCATCAAGATTCGTCTGTCCGTGACAGACCGGCGAAGCCCGCGATCCTCCATGAGTGAGGCCCAGGTCAAGACTACCTGGGCCGCCAGGGCTCGCGCGCCAGGTCCATCCGCATGAAGCGCGGAGCCGCCCGCTTCTTCCGCCCCTTCCTCGCCCGTTTCGGGTGGGTGTTCAGCGCCCACTCGATCTGCTGGACTTCCGGGCAGGTGGAGTTGACGTTGAGCCTGACCCACTCGGCTACGCCCGCGGCGTCGGCCGCTTCCGCGCCGCCCCTGATCCGCTGGATCGCGACCCCCAGCCCCTGTATCCGGAGAGGCATCCCGCGCACTGCGGCCTCCTTCGCTGTGTCGCGGCCCGTGTTCGGGTTCAGCCCGAGCAGATCGTAGCGCCACACCGACGCGCGAACGAGCTCGCAGGACATCTCCTGCGCCAACGGCTCCAGCGGCGCTATCAGCCTCCCCGCCGTTCTCGCTGTCGCGAGCGCCGTCGCGGCGTTCCGCTGAACCTGCTGATCCTCGCACCCCAGCAGATACGCCCGGCCTCCGGTGATCGTCCTCGCTGACTCGCGGATCAACTCCGCCACCGCGACCATCGGCGCGACTCTCCGAGTGGGTCCGAGCTGTCCCATGATCAGCGACCGCACCTCCCACACCGGGAGCCCCGATCTCGTTCGCTTCTTCCACACCCACGCCGCCGCGCACCGCGCCGGCAGGCCCGGATACAGCAGCACCGCGCCCCCATTCGCGCCGGGATCTACCCCGAGAACGAAACATTCCACGCTCCCTCCAAACTGGGACGGCGGGAGCCCTGGAACCCCCGCCGTCTTTCATGTAGGCCCCGCGGGGTCGTAATCCCCAACGTCCAGGCGCCGGGCGAGCGTGCGGATTTGCCTTGATTCTCAGATGGGCAGCGGCACACCGGCCCCGAGCGCGGCCAGTGCGGGGAGCAGCATCGCGCCAATCCACATGAAGGGGATATCGTCCGAGCTGTAGTTGGGCCGCTCGTTCCCACCCCCGCCGGACTGGCCGCCTCCGCTGCTGCTCGACCGAGAACCGCGGGGGTTCTCCGCTCGCCAGTCCAGATAGCCCTCGTAGTTGGCCACCGCGGCCTCGATCACGGTATCCCACTGCGCTCCCGGCGAGCCGTTGAAGGGGTCGAAGAACTTGATCTCCGACCGCTCGCCCGTGCTGCCGTCCTGCTTGTCGTAGGACTCCACCTGCACGGTGCCTTCGAAGTAGCCCGAGTTCAGCACCCGCTCCACGTACTCGTCATCGAACACGGAGCCGGGGTCCTGGTGGCCGATGGCGTTGGCGAAGCGGCCGAAGAAGACCACCGCCTTCCGGGTCAGCGCGAAGTTGCGCTCCACCACCGCGCCCTCGTCGCCCACGTTCGCCTTGTCGACGAGGCAGACGCAGCGGACGGTGAGCATCTTGGTCCCCTTGCGGGAGTCCCACCGCTCGTAGCCGACGGGCGCGAGCACCTTCCGGCCGTCCTTGCAGTATCGGGTGCGGTTGCCCCCGCCGTTGTTCTGGTGATCCTCTGCGTTCGGATCGATCGTTCCATCCCAGGTCATCGTTGATCTCCTGATTCTCGTTCGTTCATGGTTTGAGGATGGTGGGAGCGCCACTCGCCCCCGGATGATCTACCCCTTCGGGGCAGAATTCGTGTTCGGGGTGGGACCGGCGGCGAGTTGCGCCAGCCAATCGTAGATGGGAGAGCTTAGCACCCCCCCGAGCGGCGGCGCCGGCTTGCACTGCGTCTTGGACGAACCCTCGACCATCGCCAGGCGCTGCGTCGCGCGAGCCTTCGCCGTCTTCCCCACCGCGCGCGGGCGAGAGCAGTAGCAGTAGGCAACCACGTTGAAATACTGCGCCGCCCCGCTCGGGAGCTTCGACCCCTGGAACATCGGCCGGATGTGCCGAATGGTCGCGTCTTCCCCGACGTGCTCAACCTCGACCTCGGCGAGCGCCGTCGCGGCGATGTGGACCCGGAGATTCCGGATCGTCCGGAGGAACCGCCGCATCCACTCGTTCAGCGTGCCCCAGTCCCCGATCGCCATCGCGGCCCGCTGTCCCTTCGTCTTCGGATCGTCGTCCAGCCGGCCCTGCTTCAACTCGAGGATCTTGTCCTTCATCATCTGCTGGATCTCGGTGAGCCCATCGATCACCAGGACGTCAGCCTCCAGCACGCCGTTCTGGATCGCTACGATCACCTCGCGAACCTCGCCGATTGTCTTCGCGTAGTGGCGCACCTCGTCATCGCCATCGGCCCACTCGGGGAGGAGGATGTCGGGGTTCGCACATCGCGCGGTGTGGACGCCGTTGGCCTCGGTCAGCAGGCCGACCACGCGGGTCTTTGATCCGGGCTCGCCGGACTGAGACACGCGCCAGGTCTTCCCGACGCCAGAATCGCCGTAGCAGAGGATCTTGAAGAAGGATGTCTGCGCGTCAGCCGCGCGCCGTATGGTGAAAGCCATCAGAATCCGGCCTCCTCGTTGGTGAGAGTGGTCAGGCTGGGTGACGCCGATGGCGAATCCGAGCCCGGTATGTCGGGCGAGCCCGGCAGGTCATCGGGTGTCGTGAACACCCAGGTCTGTCCCTTCCCGATGGAGAATTTCTCCTCGGTCGGGTCGGTGTTGGAGCCGCACGGCCCGAAGTAGGAGCAACCGCCTCGACCCATGCGGCACACGGGAACACGCGGGAATTCCAGGTTGATTTCCTCCGCGGAACCTGCGCGCGCCACCTGTCTCCATTGCCGCGCGATCCGAGCGGAGAGCCCATAGGATTCGTCGCGATATCGCCCGAGGTCCGAGGCCCCGAGGGCGAACGACTCACGCTGGTAGAGGCGCTGATCCCAGGTCTGTCGGCACCATCGAATGTGATCGAGGTACGGCTCCAGCGGCACATGCTGTCCGTCCGGCGTCGGCGTCGCGACCGCGATCGCGTCGCGGTACAACCAGCTCGGCGTGGTCTTGTTTTTCGCCGTAGACAGGCGCGGCACCTTCCACTCCAACCCCTGCTCGCGCTCCGGGGCTTTCTTCGACAGCTTCTGATCTTTCAGCCGCGCCGGCGCGGACTGGAGTTGTGAGGAGGCGACATCGAACAGGACACCGACGACCGGCCCGGAGAATGGAAGAAGGCCCGCGTCGATCGACCGCTCCAGCAGATCGGTGTAGCCCGTGGTCTGTGGGTCGACGCTGACGCCTCGGATGTACCCGAGGGGATCCTTTGACGACTTGAACTCAACCACCCACAGCGCGCCCGTCCGACGATGCTGGAGTACAGCGTCCAGTCGTCCGACCTGGTACCAGGGCCAGGAAACCGTGACGCCCGCGGCGGGCTTCCCCTCTGCCCATTCGCCGGGCAACGGCATTCGGTAGCCCTGCTCCGTGCGAAGCAGGTACATCCGAGGCTTGTAAGGGCGACCAGTCAGCGGGTGATGGACCTGAGCGCACAGCGAGAGCTCGACGCCCACCACTCGATAGTCGACGGACGGTCCCACACCGTAGACCTCAAAGTAGCCGCGGAGAGCTCGACGCAACACGATCGCATCGCGCTCCGCTTCCTCGAGATCCATCCGGTTTCTCGCGACGGCATGGCCCCACTCGTCCAAGGTCCGAGCATAAGCGCACAGCCCTGTTTCTCGACACCTCGCGCACCGCGCGCCATCGCAGAACAGACAGGGCTGGCGCTGTTCGCCGCCCTCCCCGTAGTCCGCACCGAGCACCGACCGGAGCGGATACGGTTCGTCGCGCTCCATCCACCAGGTGTAGACCTCCTCCATACAGTCGGCCCAGGCCCGACCGTAGGACAGAGGGCGCGGAGTCCGGTTTGATTCCAACCGCATCGCGCGGCGATAGAACCACTTCCGCGGACAGGCGAAGTCAGATCGCTCGCTGTTCGTGAAGGTGAACGCGCGGGCTGGTAGCCCTGGAATCTCGCCCTCGTATCGTGGCACCCGAAGCGCCAGCGGAATCGCTGCCATGCGGCCTCCTTGCTCACCCGGGATCTACCCCCGAGGCCGAGAAAAAGAAGCGCAGTAGCCGCTTTCGGACATAACACGTCCGGCTCAACTCCTGCTCAACAGGCCCTCAGCGATCGCCCGATCTCCAGAGTCGAGAGCGCGCACGACCGCCATCGCAAGGTCGGTGGAAACAGGCCGATCTACCGGCAGGCACTCCGGACCGTATGCTTCTCGATACGCAGCAGCGCGGCGCAGCCATCGCCGGCGACTTCCTGGATAGCGATCCACCAGATCGAGAACCACCGGCACCTCGTGCCCGGTGGGCCGGCTACATCTGCCGGCGCGCTGCTGCGCTGTTCCTGAGTGCGCTCCATCCGAGCCGATCACCATCAGATCGAGCGCGGGCACATCCAGCCCCTCGTCGGCGAGTTGTGTCGCGACCATCGACTGGTACTCGCGAGCTCGGAACCGAGCGATCGCGCCCTGTCGATCGCCGCGCGCCGTCGCAGACGTGAGCCCTCGCGCTCGTACTCCGCGCGAAATCTGGCCCTGGGTGATCTCTCGGACGGCGGGCTTCCTCGTCGCCAGGGTGAGGGCGAGCCGCCCAACCTCAACGCCTGCGACGACGAGATCCACCATCAGATCGACTCGCGCCAGATCCGACATACACTCCGTCGTCACCTGGGCCTGGATGGTCGCCCCCAGCGAAATCTGCTGGTCTTTCGGGAAGACGTGTCGACACGACACCGAGCGCCGGCCCTTTCGCTTGCAGTGCAAGACGCCTCGCCTCAGCGCGAGTTTGTCGGCCCGTGATGCGATTGTCTGCTCAGCGCGTTTCTTCCGCCGCGCCGACTTGCTCTCCGCGCAATCGGGACAGGTGATCATCCACTCGCGCGTCGCTGGCGATGGCGTGTAGTTCGTGAGCACCGGCACGATCAAGGGTCGTCTGAGGTAGCCGAGATCGATCAACTCCAGCGCCGACATCGAGAAGATGATCGGACCGATCAGCGCGCCCAGCAGGAAGCCGAACCCATCAGCGCGCTCGGGCGTCGCCGACAGGCCGATCCTGTATCGAGCGGGGCTCGCGCGGATCACATCGGCGAACAGGTCCGCGGGGCTTCGATGGGCCTCGTCCACCAGCAGGAAGCCTGCTGATGCGACCATCTCGCGGTAGCCCTCGAGGTTTCGCTGGATCGTCTGCACCATCCCGATGCAGACCTCGCCCGGCGCGAGCGGCCGCGGATCGTGGTTTCCACCTCCGACCACTCGCGGAGCCATCCCGACGCCGAACACGAACCGGATCGCGCTGACCCACTGATCGAGCAGATCCTCTGTATGGACGAGTACCAGCGCGGCCTCTCCGCTTGCCTTGATCGCCGCGGCCCCGGAAATCGTCTTTCCACCGCCGCAAGGCAACACGACGACCCCCTGCCGCCGATCAAGAATGCTGCGAACGAGGCGGGGCTGGTATTCCTCGCGGAGCGTCAACCTGTCGCCCCCGACCTGCTCGATCGACATCGGGCCCGACTCGTTCGATCTCACCTGGATGTCCCACACGATCGGGATCTTTTCGGCGGCCACCGCAGCGCGAAGCTCGGACAGATAGCCTCGCGGGATGCTGATCCGCCCATCGTCGCGGCGAAGTAGCCGCACCGTGTCCGTCCGCGGATCCGCTCGTCGCCCCTGTTGGCGCGCGCGGACGTAGGAAGGGTTGATGTGTGTCGTCGCCCTCAACAGGCGCTCCACGATCCGACGCAGGACTCGGCCACCCCGCGGCGGCTCGACTCCATCAGGTGGATCTGGATCTACGAAGGACAGGTCTTCCGCGACTCGGACGACGATCTCCACTACAGCTCCTCGGGCGCGTTCCTCCTCTGAAGCCGCGCGCCTTCCGGGGTCAACTTCACGTCGAACTCTGTCTCCTGCATGAGCCAGTAGATCGCCGCCCACGGAGGCCGGCGGTTGTCGCTCCCCGTGGACCACTGCGAGAGCTTCTGCGGGCTCACTTTGATCTGCAGGTACCTCGTCAGCACCTCGGCCAAATCACAGTAGCGCCGACCCTCCCCCTGATTGACCCACTGCTCCCGGAGCGACCAGAAGATCGCATTCACGGGCGGGGTTCGGGGAAGGGAGGCTTCCGTCATCAGGCAGCAGATCCGAGATAGGCGGAGCCGAGTTCACGCAGTAGTAGATCCCGCTCCTTCAAGGTGCATCGGATCTGGCGTCGCACTTCTCGACTATCCCAGCCCTCGACCACCGAGAGCGCGGCCTTCACCTGCTTGGGGGTGCCGGTGGAGAGCATCGCGGGGAGCATCGTTTCGATGTTCACCTCCACGACCATCGCCTCCTCGGTGCCCCACCCGTTGTGGGCTTCCCACATCCCGTCGCCGTTGGCCGGGGTGAACGCGCTATCTGCGCCCGACTCCACTACAACGCCCATCGTGCACACCGGCTGCGTAGAGGTCGCGAGGTCCTGTCGGACGTTCAGGCGTCGGAGTTCCTTGTCCCTGCGCGCGCGAGTGCGCCAGTAGATCCAGGTGACCGCTGAGCCGCGCTCAGGATCGAACTTGTGGGCGTGCTTCGCGATGTACTCGATCAGACGAGAGTGGAATTCCTCCAACTCCAGGCGACCGTCCCGCCACATCTGACGAGCCTTCGCGTAGATCTCGTCTGAATGGGCCAGGACGAAGGCCCAGTTTTCCGGGGAATAGGGGTAGGACATGCTGTTCTCCTTGCTCTGTCCCGTCAGGGGACGATCGTATCGTATCCCGCCAGCGGGTTAGTTGAACACCCGGATCGACGATATTTTTGTGGGCGCAATCTCGATTCCGCGTGGGCGGTCGCCGTGGTCGATGGCCCAAATCTCATAGAGTCGCCCGTACATCCAGTCCTCGAGTGGGGGTCCGCCACGCAGGACCCGCCAGAGGGCTACTCGGACGATGTCGAGGTGCTTCCCCTCGCTGGGCGCATGGCGCACGTAGAAGGCCTGCACCTTCGGGTGCAGCATGGACCAACGACCCGCCCAGGCCCGGAGCTGATTCACCTCGCGCCGTGTCACTCCCCCCTCACCCCGTAGAGCGTCGAGTAGTTGCTGCACCCGGCCTCCGACTGGAGCCCACCCCCCGAGGGGGGCGAGCGGCTGGATTTCAGCGAGCAGAGCATAGACGGTGATGATGTCCGGAGGCTCGCCCGTCACGCGGGGAGCACGCGAGCGAGGTGCTTCGCGTCCGGGTCGAAGTCGATCGCAACGTCGCAGATCATCTCCATCGCTGGGGTGATGCTGCCGCCGCCCATCGCGATCCCGTAGATTCGCATCCCCGCCGCCTTCGCTTCTGTCATCGGCCCTTCGACCTGAGGGGGAACATGGGCCTGACCGTCTGTGATGAAGACGAGATCCGGCCGCTCCTCTCCGTTGAGCACGCGCATCGCGAACATCAGCGGCGGCCCGAAGTTGGTCCCTCCACTGCACCCTCGCTGGATCAGCTCCAGCGCCATCCTCGGCAGATCGCCATGGACTCGCGACTCTTTTCCCGATCGGGGATTGCCTCGGTAGCACTGGCCCAACCGATCCATCCGATGAATGCTCGTCAGTCCACCGTTGAAGCCGATCACCCACACGGGGCGACGAGCTCGCCGCGCGATCTGAACGCAGGCCAGCGTGATCCCGCGCGCGATGGCGTTGAAGGAGAGCGGGAGGCCCGCGCGCATGGAACTGGACTCATCCACCAGTACGACCAGGGCTCCGCGACCCATCGGCTCGTGTCCTTCCAAGCGATATTGCAGCGCCTGTCGATCTGCGATCGCCTTCAGGGCGAGCAGGCGCCGAACACCACCAGCCCGCAAAGTGGCGAGCTGAGAAGGGAGAATTCGCGCGAGATCTCCACCGCGCTCGATGTCCACCACCTCCTCGTAGGAATCGCGTGTCCGGCGCACCTGAGCCTCGCGCAGCGAGATCCGCTCCAGTCGCCCGGCGAGGTCTACGATCTTCTGGACATCAGGCTGGCGCTCCAACTCCTCCGCGAGCTTCATCCGAATCGGGTCGGGCTGATCCTGCATCGCCGGGGCGGCGGCGAGGCCCGGCGCGAGACCGGCGAGCCCAGCGCGCGCGGCCGATACTCGCTCCAACGCAGAAGCCGCAGCGGCGCGCGCGGCGGCGCGTGCACCGACCATCGGATCAACAGTGAATCCGGGCGCTTTCCCCTGCCCTTGTCCTGGCGACTGTCCCTGACCCTGTCCCGCGGACCGTCCCTGGCCGGGCGCCCCGGCTCCACCTCCAGGCTGAGCCTGTCCGGCCTGCTGCTTCTCGCGCTCCTCCTGTTCCTTCCGCTGACGCTCTGCCTCCTCGGCGAGATCACGCAGCCGAGGAGCCAGAGCCTCCAGCATCTCGGCTGTCGCCAGCGCGGCCATGTCCGAATCGCCCTCAACGAGGGCCCGCAGAGACTGGAAATCCTCGATCTTGTCCAGGACGCCGTGAGCCAGCGGAGCCCATGGCGCGTCTGCCTCTGGCATCTCCAGCAGATTCGGATCGCCGTAGAGCCGCGCGAAGACATCCAGCCCGAACCGATCCCCGATCGCATCGGGCGCGACCCCGTCCAAGGAAATCTGCTCGGCGGCGTCCACGACATCCCCGATCGCACCCTGCAGACGCCGACCAGACCGGCGCGAATCAAACAAACGCTCCTGCCAACGGCTGGTGTCGTAGACCAAGGGATCGAGCCCCCGCTTCAAGGTGTAGCGATCGCGCCCCATCTCAGAGCCCCATCGCTTCGGCGACAGCGCGCTTGATCGAGGTCTCCATCTTCCCGATGTCTGAGATCACCTCCTGAATCTGCCAGCTCTGCTTCAGCGCCTCGGCCTCCGCCTTCAACGCCTGAAGCCGGCGACGCGCCTCCAGCGCGGGCGCGGTTTCGATCTTCGACAGGTCCACCGTCTGAAACGCCTCCACCGCGGTGTCCCGGATCCGCAGCGCCTCGTTGAGATCGGGCGAGGCCTTACCCACCACGATCGAGGTGACGGTCGGAACATCCTCCGGGAGATCCCACAGGCAGTCCTTCAAGATGATCGCGTCGTCCGGCAGCGCCTCGGTCCGGCCGTTCAGCAGGGCGCGAGCCTGGATCAGACTCATGCCCACCTTGTATCGGCGATCAGAGGGAGCGATCCCCTTCTCGGAGAGCTCACGTCGAATCTCGATCACGACATCCACGACCTCATCGCCTACGACGACCTGAGCCGCCATCGCGCGCAAAGCGTCGAGATCTCCGGGCTCCAGCGCCGACACCGCGGGGGGCGTGGTGCCACTGCGGAGGAGCGCGCGAAAGTTGTCCTCGTCGTTGAGGTAGCGGACCCAGCGGCGCAGCACGAACCGATCGTAGAGCGCCGCGAGTCCGTCGTCCTGTGGGGTCTCGTTGCTCATGCCGAGGCAGAACTCCAGCGGGCAGTCGATCCGAGTGGTCCCGTTGTCAAATGCGCGCTCGTTGAGCAGCGTCAGCAGGTGGTTGAGGATCGCAGAGTTGGCCTTGAAGATCTCGTCCAGCACGGCGAACTGAACCTCGGGGAGATACTTCTCGATCTTCCGCTCGTAGCGATCTTCCTCCAGTCCGCGGAGGGAGTACGGGCCGAACAGCTCCTCGGGGACGGAGTGCTTCGTGAGCAGCCGGACGAAGATGCGATCGCGATCGATCCCGAGGCCGCGGGCGAGCATCATCGCGAGGTAGGTCTTCCCCGTGCCCGGAGGGCCCAAGAGCAAGAGGTGCTGCCCGGCGATCGCGGTAATCAGCGCGCACTGCACCTCCTCCTTCCGCTCCAGAAGGGCGGCATCGAGAGAGGTCCGCAGCGCGCCGAGTCGGGCGAGCACTGCGAGGTCCGCGTCGGGTCGGACGGTGGTAGTCGAGGGGGGAAGGGTCATCTGTTCACTCCTTGCTCTGATCGGGCGGCGGCCCGTCGTCTTCGACCTACCCTTGGGAGAAAAAAGACTGACCACGCAGGCGACTATTCTTCTTGGGTCCACGGTCGGGAAACTCGCTCCTCGGGGTACATCCGCGGGATGTCTCGCGCCTCGATGTAGACCCGCTCGGGCTCTCCGCACGGATCGGCCCACTCACCTACCGGTCGCAGGCACGCCCACGACTCTCGACCGTAGGGTGTGTCCAGCGTGAAGCAGACCCCCTCCTCGTCCGGCCACGGCGGATCGATCTTCCCTGACAAGCCCAGGGACTCCCACATCGTCGCCGTTGCGAGGTCGCGCGCGCATCTCGGGAAGATCCCGCGGGCCAGTCGCAGCACCCCGATCCCCAAGAGAAGGGCGCTCGGGATCGCCGACGCGTGCCGTACGATCAGGTGGTAGAAGTGGTTTCCGATGTCGACCTGGTGATGCTTCAGGTACTCGAGCGAGTCATCGCTGATCGACACGGTGATCGGCGTCGAGATCACCTCCGCGTTGTGCCTCTGCCCGTTCACCCGGAACCCGAAGGCATGGAAGCCGAAATCAACTCGCGGATCCGACTCGTAGGTCTGCCGCGCTTCGCGGAGCGTCGCCAGAGCGAGATCCTGCATCACCAACGGCGGCGCGCGCTGATCGAACCCCGCAGGTACCGCCTTCACGGTGCTCGCCACCCGCTGCTTGTCCTGGAATCCCATCGCGATCTCCTCAGGCGCTCGGCGCCGGCGTGCTCTCAACCATCGACCCCGCGCACCAGAGCACGTTGCCGTCTTCCGTCTTCCCCTCGCGCCGGATCTCTCCACGCCGCTCCAGCTTTCGCAGGTACATCGCGAGGGTTTCTGACTGGATCGTGACCTCATTCTCCAAGTCGTCCAGCGTGAAGGCTCCTCGCCGGGCGTAGAGGTTCCGCGCAACCCCGAGAGTCCGAAGCGCGCCGACCCCCAGGGGTTTCGTGTTCGGATTTGAGTGTGCGTCGATGTTCCCGTCGATCAACTCGCGAGCGCGAGCGCGGCTCGCCTCGATGGCTACGCTGATGTCGTCCAGTCGGATCTGCAGGGAGTCGGCGTAGAGGCTCGCTCGCTCTGCGAGATCCGTGTAGCGCGCGAGCGTAGACGCGATGGCGTCGGTGCGGATCTTCCGGGTGGACGCCTGCCAGTCCTCCAACTTGTCCTCGAGTGTGGAGAGCTCAGACCGGATCTCCGTCTGAACCCCGGACACCACCGCATATCGCGTGGATGACGTGGGGAGCAGATTCACGCAGTGCAGATCACTACTCCCGATCGCGCGAACGACTCGCTGCAGAGCGCCGAGGTCTGACATCGCGGCCTGCGGGACGTACCAGATCCCGCTGCTCGCCTTCACCGAGAAGGCGCGGAGTCGCGAGAGCTCGCGGTGAATCACGTTCGGCCGGATGAAGGTGTGGTCCAGGAATTCGATCATCCCGTCGGCCATCGCCACGAACGCACGGACCATCGCGGTATCGGCGGAAACCGTCCACCGCCGAGTGGTGGTGTCCAGCACCACACTGTCCACCGTCCTCCAGTCCAACGCCTTGGAGCGCCCCTGTCCGCGGACGCGCCGACGCTGCAGACAGACCTTCACCACGTCGGAATCCTCGATCTTGACCACCTCGCCGCGGTAGCGGCGGCCGTCGTCGTCCTTCGACTTCCAGGCGCGTGCGGCGCGGCGGGCCTCGGTTGCCGGGTCTGGATCGGGGACGTCGATGCTCAAGCCCTCGCGATCGAGAATGCCTCGCAGCGCGGCGGGCCGGATCTTCGTTCCGTAGAGATCCCACCAGCAGAGCGCCCCGAGCCCATTTCTCGCTTCCTGCACGAAGCCGTCGAGCCCCGCGATTTCCGGGCCGGGACCTGTTCCATTCGTCGTCATCTGCCTCTCCCTCAACTCATTAGAGTGGATGTTCGCAGATGATCTAATCCCGGCGGCGCGGTTTCTGTTCTCAGGTGGCCTCGGAAGCCGCGACATCGAGCAGGAGGTTCACCCTCCCATGTAGGGATTGCTGGGCCGCTTCGACCGCTTCGATCCGGTCGCTCAGAACAGCTACCTCGGCTTGCGCCGTCGCTTGGTGCGTGACCAACTCAGCCTTGATGGTCCCCAACACACCAGCCTGACGGTAGCAATCCAGCGCCCGCTCAGCGATGTCGCGTTCCTCGTCCGTCTGTGGCCAATCACATACGGTCAGATCCCCTGTTCGGTTGGCCTTGCTTAGCAGGGAACTCAACTCCTCCAGTCGCTCCAATCTCATACGATCCTCGCCAGCCGCCCGCGTTGGGTTGGGCTCATTCGGTGGAGCAAGACCGCCAACCCATGAGGCGCCCCGCGCTCGACCAGCCAATCTACATCACAGAAACAATCATGGCAGTTGCCATCAGCGAGCACGACATGGAATGCGCCCCATGCCGGTTTCTCGCGGCGGTACTGATCGAACGCCTCGACCACCTCTGAGGTCAGTCGTACTCGCGGACCTGGCTGCTTCCAATTCGGAATGCGAGGGAGGGACATTCAGTCCTCCTCTCTAGGTGGGGCCCAACCTTTGAGAGAGAGTCCGCGTACCGGGCCACGAAAAAAGCGGCCATCCGGCCCCTCGCCCAACTCGCACCACTCAATCACAGTGATCCGTCGATCTCGCAAGCCGCGAGCAACCGCGCGCAAATCCTCAGGCAATGTTCGCAGATCGATGTATAGGGACGGCAGGCCTCCGGCCGCGGCTCCGCGGAGTTGATCGATCAGATGCGTCACCAATAGGTCCGGCGTAGCTTGCCCAATTGCCTCCAGGTACAGCCGGCGCAGATCATCGATCTCAGCCATCGTCGGTACCTCCTGGAGAGGACCTACCCCCCGCCGCCGTGTTCTTGCCGTCCCAAGGGCCGGGGAGCACCCGAGCATTTCCCCCTGGGGATACCCGAAGCACCCGGACCTCCAGCCCAATCACCGCGAGCCCGTGCGCCACGCCTTCACAGAAAGCGCGAAGTCCATCGGCACCATCGATCGGCTCCCACTCTCCTCGCACTTTGGCTTCCGTGAGGAAGGTCACCGGGCGAGGACCCCGCCCAACTTTCGGAGGGAGGCAGTCGTCGCGCTTCGCGCGGTAGTAGCAGCTGGAGCAGAGGCCCCGCCCATTCACGGGCTTCTTGCACCCCGATGTCGAACACCGTCCCGCCTGCAACAGACGAGCGATCCTCTGGTAGTGAAGCGTGCAGCGCCCGCGCGCATGAACGGGACGCCGACACCCGAGCGCCGAGCACTCTCCTCGAGGTCGAGCGTTCACCGCGGAACCGCCTGGGACCGAAGAACCGCCCATCCTCCCGTGGAGATCCGGTAGTGCGCCCACCAGGAAGGACCGATGCTGCATGGTCCATCATGAGCCTCAAGCAACCCGCGACGCGCGAGCTCCGCGCAGACCTTCGCATTCCCTCCCGGCCCCGTAGGCCCTCCGAGAGGTACGGGGATCCATCGAGCCCTCTGCCCGTCGCCGAGGCGGGCGATCATCTCCGACGCCGCGAAGTGGACGAGCAGGTGAGCCTCGGCCGGGGTCATTGGGCGTTCCTGTCGGGCCTACCGCTCAGCTGGAACTCGCCGGAATCGTTGAGATTCTTGCCCATCATCGTTCTCCCTCGATGTGCTGAGGTCTACCCTCGATGAGCTACTTCACGATCCGGAAGGCGTGATAGACCGAGCGGAACGCCGCCCGATCTACCCGCATGTGGACGCCAGCGTGGGTTTCCACCTGCTCGCCCTCTCGGTTCGTCCGGTAGGTGCGGCTCACGCGCACCGCCTGAAGGCTGCTCGCGCGGACACGCCGCAGGAGGTGGGCAGCGACTGATCCGCGGCCCGCGTACACGGTCACGAAGTCGTCGCCGCGGCAGTCGGAGATCGAGCACTCGTCCTCGCGGCTACCGGTCACGCCGGCGAACTCTGCGATCAACTCGTCCACGCGCTCCTGCGTTGGGTTCTGTTCCCATTCGGGTAGGGTCGGCATGTCTTTTCCTTGTTTCTCGCCGGGCGAGTATTCGCGCGGTCACACCAGTGATCTACCCCTGGTGAATGAACCCGGCGTCACGAAGGAATGCCATCCCAACAGGGGACCCAAGCCACTGGATCACGGTGGCGACCAGTTCGGCATCTCGATTGGAGACCTCCGTGGGAAGAACGCCGTCGGCGACGGCGTAGGACAACATCCCGTGCGGCCTTCCAGGGATCGGGGTGTTCTTCTCCTCCCACAAATCCGCGAACATCTGCTCCATCGGGTTGGAGGCGAGCCGATAGCGCTTCTTTCCGCGATGCGGTGAAGAACCGACTTCTCGCGTTGGAAGCCGCCTCATCTCAGAACTGAGCGCGTGGCGCTTCGCCCACGATGCGAAGGATCGAAGGGTTGAGCGGTGCGAGAACCATGTCCCAACCGGCGGAGAAACCTCTACCACCTCCCCGCCGGGGGCGATGCGCCAAGACAGGTAGCCGACGCAATCGCAGTCCTCCTGTCCGCCATAAATTCTAAACTCCGCACCCGCGCCGATCACCTGTCGGAACCGGCCTTTCTCGTTCGTGTAGATACCGCCCACCGCGATCAGTGACTTCTTCATCGTCGTTCTCCCATGACCTTCACCATCTACCCCTGAGCCAGCGTCCAGCGAACCACCGCGCGCTCGACCATCGGCGACGCCACGCGCTCGCCCTTCATCGCCTTCACCCTCACACGGAAGCCCGGCAGCCTGACGCACTGGCCGGGACGCCACACCGCGGAATCCACCTCGCCGTCGAAACAGCCGGCCGCCCCGCGGATCACTTCCAGCACCGCCGAGGAGATGCGCGCGAGCTCTGCTCGGACTCGCTGATCCTGGTACATCGCCGCCTGTGACGCCCGCCCACCGTTCCACTCCCGGAGGATCCACACCACCTGCAGCCCATAGGTTGAGGTCTGGATCCCCACCTCCGCGGCGCGCACCAGCCACGACCCCCGCGCGATCAGCTCGACCCCCGCGGCTACCGCCTCCCACCTCGTCCTCGTCATCGAGAGCGATCCGAAACCGTCCAGATCCGACAGCACCCGCCAGGTTCCGGTTTCCGTCACGATCTCCGTGAGCGGTCGTCGCCCACCGTTCGGCGTGTCCACCCAGTCACCTCGCCACACGCGCACATCTGCGATCCGCATCAGCCGATCCGGCAGCACCGTCCCCTCCAGATCTCCGCGCTCCTGGAGCCAAGCCTCCTCCCACGCCGCCGCCTCGCCCGCTGGGCCACCGAACTGCTGCGCCGCCCACCTGATCCGAGCCAGCCGAGATCGCGACGAGCTCACTCGGAGAGACATCGCGGTTCGACCCGGAGCCCACTCGCGAAGTCGCCCGCACGCAAACAGACCGCGATCCCAGTCCGGCACTGCAGATCCCATCGACGACGCACAGACCACGCCATCGCCGCCCCGAGGCGCATTATTGAGAGCACATGGACGAGAAGCGCGGGCAGCACTGATAACCAGACGACGCAGAGCGAGACGTCCACCGCCGAGTGGTTCCACGAGGAACACCGCCCCGGACCGCTGGCACGTGCCCACGCCAGTCGCCGCGTCCCACACGCCTGATGGACGCCGATCCCCGCGGTGGTGCGCCGAGCAGAGGCAGCGGAAGCGCCGGCTCGATCCTTTCGCCGGCACCGTGGTCACACCCACCCACTCCACCTGCGCGAAGTCGCAGCACGGATCGCGGAGCAAGCCCTCGAGGTGGGACCGCTCAGCTACTCGCCAGCAGGCCTCGACCATCGCCGGCGTGATGGTCATCCACCCGTGGCTTCGATCGCCCACCGGCAGATCGAAGCAGCGGCGGAAGATCCGCAGAGCGGCCCGGGCGGCCGGACGACCAACGCCGGCCCCGGCCATGACGTAGCGGACAGATATCTGGACGCGCGAACCGCGACGGCGCGCCAGTCGTGCGAGCGACGGCGCGAGATAGATCAGAGCCAGTTTTGTTGGCCCATTTGCGGACTGGATCGCCATCCACAGGCGGCGCTCGCCAGCATCAGCCGCGGAGCCAGCGTAGAAGCGCGGGCGAGCGTGACGGCTCGGGCCCCAACCCGGACCGAGATTGTCGGTTGATGGGCGGGGAGGCGCGGAGGCAGGTGATCGCATCGGAATCCGACCGCCGACGCGCAGGGAATCAACCTGCTCAACAGGCGACGGGGCTCGGGGTGATGATTCCCTACGATCTGCCCGGATGCGAAACGGGCTCGACCGATTACCCCGTCGCCGGCTGGTGCCGGAACGGCTAATCTGGTTCTACCCCCGGGGGGGCGAAGGGTCAACGCTAAGGAGATGTTTCCTGCCTGCTGCGGCTTCGAGAAACCTTCTCGGATCGAAGACGATCCGCATACCGGATATCCATCGCTGCAGGGCGAAACACGCACCGGAAGTTGTCGCAGGTGAATTCGGTAGCCCCACGAAGGTGGGAGTTAGGTATCGTGGGCATGTGGGCTCCTTGTTTACGCTGGACCTACCCCTGGGCCGCTAAACAGACGCAAGATCACCGCCGTACCCTCATTGTCCCCCAGGGAGAGGGGATGGAGGTACAGCGGCGGTATGGACGGGGGATCTTGCGGTAGGCGTCAGAGCGCGTCGAACACAATCCGCCGGGTTCGTTCAGGGGTCAGGCCGTCAGGATGATGGGGGAGTCCGAGGAATGCCCGGCGAGCCTCTTTCCTGAGCGCCGCGTAGCCCTTCATCGCCTCCTTCAGCGTCAACAGTTCAGCGACACCCATCAGGGCCCATCCGGCCGTTAGGTCAGCTTCTGCGCCCCATCCTGTCGATGCTTGGCCGAGGCCGGGGAGGTGGAAGCCGAAAGCCCCCGCTAGGTGGCCGTCGGAACGCAACACCAGCGCCTTTTCGTCCATAGTCTGTCGGCGAGCGACGACATGGGCGTCTGTTCGTCCGCAGGTGCAGTGTGACATGAAATCTCCTTTGCTCGATCTCGATCTACCCCTGGGGGGCGCAGATCCGTGGCACGAATTCGCGCGAGTTGGCTCGGGGGTAGATCCGAGATTGGAGGATCGATGCGCGGAGATTTTCAGGACAAGGACTTCACGGGCCGGCTGGTGCTGGCACCCAACGGTGACCCCGATTGGGATTGGTGGACGATCGAACGAGCAGATCACGATGGCTCTCATGGGCTGGAGCCGCTCGGAGACATCGGACTCGCCTTCACCTACTCGGGCCGGATCACCAACGCCGACGTTGAAGGAAACTCCGACGAGATGAAGGCGATCGCGGAAGCGATCCTTCGGGGTGAGTCGGAATCGTTCCGTCGTTGCGCGGCGTACAAACAGGGAGATCACTACCTGTTCAACAGCCCGCGTAATTCGATGTACTCGGCGCGCGTGCCGATGGCCGAGGCCCGGCGGTTCGCGGAGGCTGCGCTGCAGAAACTCGCGAAGCACGCAGAGGAGTCGCCGTGACGCGGACCGGACCGTTCCAGCCCCGCTTCCGCGCGTTCGCCAACAGCCTCGGGGTTCATCCCTCCGAGGTTCCAACGGGGGCAGAGGGAAACATCGCCTTCATGGCGTGGATAGGTGCGAGCCTCCTCGACTACGCCGAGACCGAGGATCGGCCACGCACCCGTGAAGCCGCTCGGCGCAGCCGCTTGAGCTTCGCCATCAGCGCCCAGTGCTCGTCCTGCCACGCGAGCGAGTCCGCTCGGTCCTGCTCATGCTTCCCGGCGAATCTCTGCCGGTGAACGTGCACCGACGCCGAGAGAAGGGCTCGGATCGCCTGCTCTCGCTCAGCCTCGGCCAACTCGTCCCACATCGTCACTCCAGCACCCAGCGCGGAACCTCGTACTCCTCAAAGTCGCCGACGGAGAGGCGGTCGCCGATCTTCTTCCCGCCTAAGCGGATCACCGACCGCGGGATCCAGTGCTTCCCCTGGTCGCCGGCGTTCACGCGGACAGCCTTCTCCCGCTCCTCGACCACCTCGCAGATCAAGGACACGCGATCCCAGTCTCGATCCGACAGCGTGCGCTTGCCGGCGGCGCGTCGCGGATCGACTACCAGATCCGGAACGGTGGGCACCATCGGGGCCTCAACATCGCCAGGGAGGTCGGGACAACCGGCGTTGACCCACTGAGCCTGCGTCGACCCCACGCTTCGGCGGCGCTCGCGAATCAAAACGCTTTTCGTTGGGGAGGACTGCACCGTGCGGACGAGTTTCGCTGTCGCTCGCAGGTACGCCAGAGTCGTATGGTGCATCGCTCACCTCCCGCGGCCGGAAAGCCACCGAGAAGCATCTACCCCTGGGAGAGCAGAAACACCCCGAGCCCACCACCTACCGCTCGTTGGAATGCCTCGTAGATGGTTCTCCGTTCCCCGTGTCCTCGCTGAGAAACCCCTTGACGGGGATGGTTGGCTGTCGACTTCTCCCCGAGAAACAGGGTCAGGATGCAGAAGCACTTACGGATGAAGTGCATTCGACGGCCGCAGTAGTCGCAGCGGCGGCACCGTTTCATCAGCGCCTTATTTCGTCTTCTCTGCCCCGCTCGTCGTATGGTTCGTGCTCTTTGGTTTCGTTGCCGTTGTCGTCCCACACGCACCTCGCGGGCGCGATCTACCCGCGGAGCAGGTCCGAATGATCAGGACCGTCAGGAGCACCAGCGCCGGCACGTCGATCCAGAGGACGGCATCACGACCCGGAATCGTGCCCATCCGTGGTAGGGGCGTCAGCGTCGCTCGACACCTTCAGCACCTCGCGGAACTGCGAATGGCCCCACACGGCGAGCGCGCCGGCCGTGACGCCGTGGAGCACCAGATCCGCGGTCACAACCTCGCCGCTCTCGAGTATCCCCCAGATGGTCCGCACGAACACGGCGACGAGCATCGCGATCGCCGGCGTCGCCTTCCGTAGCCAGCCCCAACCATCCGGAGTCCATCGGCGAAGAAGGGCCGTGAGAGCCCAAGCGATCACCGCGACGAGAGGATCGGCAGCATCCATTCCAGCCATCGTCATTCGATCTCCCATCCGATTAGCGCCGGTAGCATGTAGGCTATCGTGACCGCCACCACCCCATCCATCAGCATCTCAGGGGAGAAGAGGTTCAGGATGGTCATTGGTCGCGGCACTCCACGGAGTCCACCCCGTCCTTCTTCGCCGACTTGCAGGCCAAGTAGAGGACCGTGTTCATCTGTCCGCTCATGGTGCCAACCGTCTCCGCGAGGTTTCGGAACTCTTCTCGCGTCGGAGAATCGCCATGAGCGGCCTGATCATGCGAGGCCAGGATCACGTGGATCTGATCCTCGGTCAACCCATCTATCGGCGACGAAACAGCCACCGTTGTTGCCGGCCTTCCGACCATATGCCCACCGCCGGCCAGAACCGCGCCGAATAGCATCGCGAATCCCCACTTCATAGCTGGGATCGCGTAGGGGACCAGCGCCGAGCCAATGCCGGCGATGAATGTGGCTTGGGCTTGAGCCTGGGCTTGCGTCACACCGGGCGAGGTGGCCGCGGGCGGTGGAAGATCCGGCACATCAACTCCTGGGGGAGCGGAGTTCGTTCACTCTTTCACGCAGCCGCACCGACCGCTTCGCCAGGAACGCGGAAAGGCGCGGGCGCGAGTCAGCCAGATCCTCGGCCCGCCGCTGTAGACGCGCGGATCGGCCGGCCTTACGGGCGGCGCGGGCCTCGCGACTCAGCGCGGAGGTGGCCCACTCGCGCGCCTTGGCAACGAGCTCGCGGCCGATGGTGCCGAGGGTGCCGATCACGCGATCCCAAAAAGGGCCATCCAGCGCCTCCAAGGTGAGGCCGATCGGGCCGCCGGGGATCACGTTGAAGTCCCACAGATCATCGAGCAGGTCGCCGATGCGATCCGCGAGGTCATCTTGGATCTCGTCCATCTCCTCGGCGAACCGCTCGCCCATGTCGGTGGCGTCGATCTGGCCCGTGATCACCTCGCGGGCGATCTCAGTCGCGGCGGCGATCGCGGCGGCTTCAGCAGCGCGAACCACCTCCTCGATGGCGGCCTGGGCCGCTTCGGGGGTGACGGTCGGTTTCAGGCTGATCAGATCGGACATCGCATACCCCAGGCTTTCTCGATGGTATCTCAGACCGAGTCGGCCAACATGACGTGCTACCCGATAACCCGGGCCAGGGAAACACCTTACGATCTCAGCGTGGTGAGCCGCTTTCTCCCTGGGTATACGCGGAGTCCGATCACGCACCAACCCCGTTTCCAGTAGATCCGCTGGACCACCGCGCGCTCCGCGACCCATCCGAAATCAGGGTCCGAGAACCAGCCACGATCGCCCAACTCGATGAACAGCGCCACCCACGGGAACGCTGACCACTCCACGTAGTAGGAGGGCACCGAGAGGTGGGCGACCATCCAGTCGATCACATAGTCGGCATGGGCTTGGGTCGCGATGAACCGCGACTCCATAGTCTCGGCGGCGCGTGGCCCGACCTGGCCCTCGGAGAGCAGGCAGAGAGGATCGTTCGCGGGTTCGCGAGTCACCACCCCACGGAAGGTGTTGTTCCTGCCGTCGTAGTCGTAGCGGACGGTGAACCGGTTGAAGACCTCCTCCTTCGGCACCTCCTGCACGAAGGACACGCGATCCACCAGCGGGTACTGACCCGCGGTCAGGTCGAACGAGGTCAGCGGTGAGCGGTAGTCGGTGACGACCGGCCCGTACTTCCCGCCGCGCCACGCCATCGACACCATCGGGAAGCTGGCGCAGATCGTGCTTTCGATGATGGAGAGCACGCCCGCCTCGTCCGATGCTGAGCTGGCGTTGATCACCACGCGCGGGACGATTCGGGGGATCTTCGATCGGGCCTTTGCGAACATCGGCGCGTTGACGCCCTGGACTCCGAGGGAGGAGTAGCCCTCGATCAACGACTGGATCACGGCGATCAGATCGCGCTGTGTCCCCGTGGACACATCCACCTGCACGGTGTCGTTCTCCTCCCAGGTGCTCACCGAGAAGGAGATCTTCGTGTACTGCGTGCCGAGGTCGTCCGTCGCATTGGACGTCGTGAGCAGCAGCGCGTGGGTGTCGCCGTTGATGTAGGAGGCGTCCACCGTGATGTCATGCCCGTGGGCGGCGAGCCAGTCCGGCGCCGTCGTGCTGGTGTCCAAGCGCAGCAACTCCACGCCGATCCCGGCGTTCATGATCAGCGGGTACCGCTCGCCGAGCCAATCATCCGGCGGCGCGGCGTGGCGATCCGTCCCAAGCACCCAAGGAGGGAAGATCAGGTCCACCGTGATCTTCGGATCCTCGAGTTCAACCTCCATCTCCTCGTCGCCGAGGCCGAAGGCGATCCCCCCGACCATCTCGCCCCGAAGGAGCACGATCCGCTGATCGTAGTCGCCGCCATCCAGCTGCAGGCAGACCTCGCCGTAGCCACAGAGCATTCGGCCGCTCGATACGATCCCGGCCGGATCAACCAGCGATGCCAGGAGCGAAAACGACATCGAGCGGACCTCCGATGGGCCGCTCCCGATCTGGTAGCCCCACTCCACATCGGGCTCCGCGGAGAGCTCCGGGGTGTAGGTGTAGACCCGGCTGGTTGTCGCCGAGGTCGTCACCAGCGGCTCCGTCGCGAGACGGACTACGGTGTCGCCCCCGAAGACCAGATCCACAGTGATCCGGGCCTGCCGCAGCGCGGGGTCGGCGCGGATCGCCGTCAACCACTGCGGGCCGAGCCAGCCCGCGGGGCCGCGATCGCCAACACGAAAAGCGTCCAGCGCGCGGAGGTGATGCCGGCTCGCTTCAAACGTCTGGTCCGACATCAGACCTCCTCGACCACCTGCAGAGACAGATCCCCGGTCGCGCGCCAGTTCCCGTCAGCGTCCTGGAACCAGCCCGCTTGATCGAGCTGTCCGCCGGTCGAGATGTACCCGTAGAACAGGCTCCCCGGCACGTCCTGATGGTTCAGGCAGAGCGCGATCGGCCGCACGTCGTACTGCGCGAATTCGCGGGCGAGGTGACGGAAGCCCTCGCGGAATCGCTGGGAGAAGTCGCCGATCAACCGGGCCTGGAGCGTCCGCTGGGCGGGGCCTTCTTGGTACGCCCAGCGGACACCGGACTTGCTCCGATAGGCGGTGGTGTTCGGCTGCTGGTTGTCCTTCCAGGACCAGTCCAGCGGCGGGTCGAAGTCGAGCGCCGGCCCAGCGATGATGGCTCCGCAGGTGTGCTTGCCCTGAGCGATCTCCTCGTCGGGGAAGACCACTCGACAGAAGCGGTGTCCCACCTCCTCGCCGTAGTGCAGCGCCATCCGATCCACCCACATCTCGACCGTGTCGCCCGCGCTGATCAGGTAGGTCGAGTAGTCGGTGTCCGTGTTGAGCTCGGACGTGAGGTGGACCCAAGCTCCCGCGGAGTGCTTGCGGACGAGGAACGTCTTCCCCACCGGGGCCGATGTCGCGCCAGCGGTCACTCGCAGGTAGGCCCCAGCGAATTCGCCTGGCACGATGGCGCGATCTCCAGACTTCAACTCGATCCGCTGGCCGTCCACGCGAGACACCTGCCCCTCGTAGATCACCGCGCTTAGACCGTAGGTGGAGAGCGGCGAGGTCCAGACGTCGGCGTCGGAGTACTCCACCGTCGCCGAGCGGCTGCGCGTCCCGATCAGCGCGATTGCCTCATGGCTCGACCGACGGCCCGCGCCGTAGTCGATCACGATCGCCTGCTGGGTCTGCCCGGCGGCCTGCCAGTAGATCCGCGGCGTCGGCACAAACAGGTTCTCCTTCGCGTGCGCCTTCTGTACAGACCCGGAGAAGGTGTCTCCCTTCATTCCGCCGCCGCCGCCCCA
>Ga0114934_10000086_pt1 | contig 49424 bp, 44 predicted proteins | sample 4SBtaG_2_FD_99695 | JGI IMG/M metagenome (GOLD analysis project Ga0114934, IMG submission 99695) | Deep subsurface microbial communities from Kolumbo volcano to uncover new lineages of life (NeLLi) - 4SBTROV10_white metaG | ecosystem: Environmental > Aquatic > Marine > Volcanic ...
TAATATTTTATAATCAATCACCTCTTACATATATTATAGGCTATTAAATTATAAAAAACAACATATTTTTACAAAGTTTTATAACTTTTATTTAACTGTTGTTTGCCTCCTTAGTTTAATCTTTTTTATCGAATTCAGAAATAATTATATTTACGAATAAAAACTTATCATTTCTCCATATTTTACATTTTATAGTATCTCCCTCATTATGGCAAGCAAGAATAGCATTTAAATCATCTATCTTATGCATATTGACATTATCCGCTTCAACAATAATATCTGTTGGTCTTATATTCGCCTTATCTGCACTACTTCCTTTTGAAATATGTTGAACATAAATCCCTGCAATTCCGCTATTATCTACAGGTACTGCCGTACCGCCATAAATCCCTAAAACTGTTTTTGAAACTTTATTCTTACTAATCAAAGAATTAATTATATAATTAGCTACATTACTCGAAACTGCACACACTACATTATTAGCTTTACCATCTTTACTGCTCATATAATCATTTATTCCAATAATTTCGCCCGAAGAATTACATAAAGCACCACCTATGTTACCATAATTCATTGCTGAATCGGTTTCTAATACTTTATATGCAGTATATCCATCTGATTTGTCACTACACTTAATTTTTCTCGTGCTAATAGAACTGATTATACCAGTAGTTATAGTTCCACAGTTTTTTTCCCCTAAAGGATTCCCTACCGCAACAACAAAATCTCCAACCTTTACATTTCTAGAATCACCTAGCCTTGCAAATGGTAAATTATTTTTATCAATTTTAATTACTGCTAAATTAATAGCTTCATTCTTCCCAATAATTTTGGCTTTATAAGTCTCCGAATTATTCAATTTTACAAAAATATTGCATTTTTTATTTACTAATTTTACACTAGTTACTATATATCCATCAGATGAAATAATTATTCCTGAACCATTATCACAATAATCTCCATTATCATATTGAGTACAAACACCAACAACTGTTTCACCTAAATTTTTAACTACATTTCCTATTATATCACTATACAAATTTGAAATATCATTATAACCATTTGATGAATAATATTTATGACTTAAATTAGTCTTATTAATAACATATACACTTGAAATTGCCCCTGAAAATGCTGCAATCGCAATAAAAACTATAACCTTAGTAATAACTTTCATTCTCCTTCTTGTCTTGATTTTGCGAAATTTAATGTGGTATTTATGGAAATTGTTAAGTATTTCATTGTTTTGTTCTTTATGACTCATATCTAAATTTTTATGTTTCATCAAAAATACCACTTCCTAACCAATTAAATCATTATTTCAATTTATCGATTCCATAAGACTCCCACTTCTATAAGTGGGAGATTCAAGCTCTTTGCTTAAGGTGGAGTAAAGTCTCCACCTTAAGTCCCGATGTTTTGTTCTAGTAAAACGAGTTCACTTTTTATAAAAAGCTATCTATACCGCTCTAGTTAATGTAAATGTAAAGCATACTCCATTTTCTTTATTATTAACCCAAATATCTTCTCCTAATTGAGTTAATATTCCTCTAACTATTGAAAGACCTAGCCCTGTACTCATTTTTGATGTTCTAGCTTTATCTATTCTATAAAATCTTTCCCAAATATGATTTAATTCTTCATTGGATATATTATTACCATCATTATAAAAAGAAATAAGCACCTTTTTACCTTTGCCCTTAGAATTTATTTGTATATTACCTCCATGTTTTGAATATTTTATAGCGTTATCTATCAAGTTTGTCACAACTTGAATCAATCTATCTCTATCACCATATACATACAATTTATCGCTATCAAAACAAACATCAACTTTTAATCTTTTCTCTTTTATTTTATTTTCAAATTTTAGCACAGTAAGTCTTATAATTTCATTTATATTTATTTCTTCAATTATTAAACTAAATTTACCCGATTCTATCGCAGATAAATTCAACAAATCATTTACTAACCTCGTCAATCTTTGTGTTTCCTCATATGCCATTTTTAAATAATAATTTTCCTTCTCATTTGGAACTACCCCATCAATTATACCTCCTATAAATCCCTTTATAGAAGTTATAGGTGACCTTATTTCGTGAGAAACATTAGATATAAATCGTCTCCTGTTTTGTTCGACTTTTTCTAGTGAATCCGCCATAAAATTAAAAGTTCTTGCTAGATTACCTATTTCATCATCTGAATCAATATGAACTCTTCTTTCAACTTCACCTTTTGAAATCTTTTTAGCAGTTATGTTAATCTCATTTAAGGGCTTTAAAATTATTTTCTGTGAAAACCAATATATAAATATACATGCCGGTAACATTGCTAATACTACTGATATCCATATTATGGTATATACTTTTTTAAGAGGTTCAGCTATTTGAACAATAGGAGTATTCATTACTACTGCACCTATAAAATCACCATTTTCTGTTATTATAGGCACCTCCATAATATGGCCATAATTAGTATACTCTGAACTTTTTATATCCTTTTTTTCGATTATTTGATTGTTTTTTAATTTTTCAATATCATCTTTAAATAACTGATTTCTTAAATATTCCTTATTTTTTTCGTTAGAAACAGCATATACGTATCCAGAACTATCTATAAGCCAAATATCTGCTTTTAAATACCTAGCCATAAATTTTAACCTTTCATTTATCTGAGTTGGTGTTTCAATATTATTAATATAATCCATAGCCATTTTGCTTATAGTAGCTGTTTGAGTTATAAGTTGTTCTTTTCTCTGTTTATAATAATACCCTTGAAACCAATACGAAAGAAACGCAGCAAGTATAACAAATGTAACTGCAATAATTACTATATAAACAGCAATCATTTTAGAAAATAAACCTTTTTTTCGCATTATTTCACCTCAAATTTATATCCCACGCCCCAAACAGTTTCAATTTGCCATGAATATTCTCCTTCAAGTTTTTCTCTTAATCTTTTTATATGAACATCAACAGTTCTTGAATCACCAGGATAATCATATCCCCATACTTCACAAAGCAACTGTTCTCTAGTAAAAACTTTGTTTTTGTTCACAGCTAAATAGTATAACAGTTCAAATTCTTTTGGTGGCATTTTTATCTCTTTATTTGCATATATAACTTTATACGAATTTGCATCTATATATAAATTATCGAATGTTAAAATTTCTTTACCCTTATTATCTGCATTATATCGCCTTAAAACAGCCTTTATTCTTGCAAGAAGTTCTTTAGGTTCAAAAGGTTTAACTATATAGTCATCTGCTCCTAATTCCAAACCTAAAACTTTATCAAAAGTTTCTCCCTTAGCAGTTAGTAGTATAACTGGTGTTTCGTTTTCCTTTCTTATAGCTTTAAGAACATCCATACCATCAACATAAGGAAGCATAATATCCAATAAAACTAAATCTGGTATGTAACTATGAAATTCTTCAAGTGCTTGCTTACCATCATGTGCTATACATGTATCATAACCTGTATTCATTAAATACATATTTATTATATCGCAAATATTCTCATCATCATCAACTATCAGTACTTTCCCTAATGTACCTTCCAAAACTAATCCCTCCAAATTTGATTACATACTTGTATAATATTACTTTATCATATTTTGTATTAGCATTACTTGAATTAATAAAAAAGTTACAAATTATTTACCTATTAACAATTAATATTAAGTGAACTCAACTCTATTCCACCTAAAGTAAAAACTTCAATATTCCACTTATAAAAATGAGAGTATTTTAAAATCGATAAAAATAGCAATTTCGAACACTATAAAATCTAAAAAATGCAGTAGCAATCAAACTACTGCATCAAGTGAACTCGTTTTGCTAAAGCAAAACATCGATACCTCAGGTGGAAACTCTATTCTACATCAAGCAAAAACTTCAATATCACACTTATAAAAGTTGGAATATTTTAAAATCGATAAACACTATTCAAACAACTTGCTCACAGAAACATCTTCATATATTCTTCGAATCGCTTCTGCAAAAATAGGAGCTACCGGTAAAACAGTAAACTTATCTATAATCTTTTCCTTTGGAAGGTCTATAGTATGCAACATTACGACTTCTTTTATTACAGATTTTTCAAGTCTTTCAATTGCTGGTCCTGATAGAACGGCATGACTGCAACATGCATATACTTCTTTTGCACCTCTTTCCATCAACGCTGCCGCTGCATTTGTAATTGTTCCAGCTGTATCTATCATATCATCTATCATTATACATCTTTTACCTTTAATATCACCTATAATATTCATAACCTCTGATACATTTGCTTTTGGTCTTCTCTTATCTATTATTGCAATAGATGAATTAAGCCTATCTGCAAATTTTCTTGCTCTTGTTACACTTCCTAAATCTGGAGAAACTATTATAGTATCTTCATCTTCCTTAAAACCCTTCTCAATAAAATATTTTGCTAATAATGGACTTCCCATCAAATGATCTACCGGAATATTGAAATACCCTTGTATCTGTGCTGCGTGTAAGTCCATGGCCAAAATTCTATCTGCACCCGCTGCAGTTAAAAGATCAGCAACAAGCTTTGAAGTAATAGGATCTCTAGCTTTAGCCTTCCTATCCTGTCTTGCATACCCATAGTATGGCATAACAGCAGTAATTCTTCCAGCTGAAGCTCTTTTGAATGCATCAATCATAATCAACAATTCCATCAAATGGTCATTTACAGGATCATTTGTCGACTGAACAACAAAAACATCTGCCCCACGCACTGTTTCATTGATATTAACCGAAATTTCTCCATCACTAAATCTAGTTACCTCTGAATCTCCTAAGTGTACACCCAATGTGTCTGCAATATCTTCAGCCAGCTTAGGATTAGAATTGCCTGTGAAAATTTTGATATTCTTACCATGTGCCTGCATTGAAAAACCCTCCTTATTTTTTCTTAAGCCCCTTCTTCTCTACCCAGTTATTTATATTTACTTGTTTAGCTCTTGCAATAGCTAATGCCCCTTCAGGCACTTCTTTAGTAATTGTAGAGCCTGCTGCAATATATGAATTATCTTTAACCTCAACAGGTGATACTAAGTTAGTGTTGCACCCAATAAATGCATTTTTCCCTACTATTGTTTTATGTTTTTTCTTGCCATCGTAATTTACAACAACAGTACCACATCCAAAGTTACATCCACTACCAACTTCAGCATCTCCTATATATGTAAGATGAGATACTTTTGTATTATCACCTATTGTAGATTTTTTAATCTCAACAAAATCTCCTATTCTTGCATTTGCTCCAATATTCGATTCTGGTCTAACATAAGCAAAAGGTCCAACAGTAGTATTTTCACCTATATAGCTATCCAAAATTACTGAATTTTGAATAATGACACCATGTTGTATAATACTATCCTTTATCCTTGAATTCGGATATAGTATACAGTTATTTTTAATAATAGTATTCCCCTGAATCACATTTCCAGGATATATTATGGTGTCTTTTCCTATAACAACCTCAGAATCAATATAAGTACTACTAGAATCTATTATAGTAACACCATTTTCCATGTGCTTGTTGTTAATTCTATTTCTCATAATTTGTTCAGCGCTTGCGAGTTCATTTCTAGAATTAACCGCTGTAACAATATCAAAAGGCACATTAAATGCCCCTATTTTATATCCTTGCTTCTTAAATATCTCAATCACATCAGTCAAATAATACTCTTTTTGAGCATTGTCATTGCTTAATTTATTCAAATTATCTAGTAAACATTTTATATCGAAACAATACATTCCTGCATTGATTTCATTAATATTTCTTTCTTCCTCTGTACAGTCCTTAAATTCAACTATCTTTTTCACTTCATTATTTATGTCTCTAACAATTCGACCATATTTAGCAGGCTCATTCAAAAACGATGTTATAACTGTAGCCTTATATTTCCCATTTTCATGAAATTCAAAAAGCTTTTCTACCATATATTCAGTTATTAGTGGCCCATCACCAACAAAAATTGCGACCATTCCACTATTGCCTCTTAAAAACTCCTCTGCACACATAACAGCATGCCCTGTACCTAGCTGCTCATGCTGCATAGAATAAGTAACTTTCTTATATTCAGTCGCTTTTTTAACTTGTTCTGAATTTTTTCCTATTACTATATCAATACTACCTATTCCTGCTTTGCTTATAGTATCAATAACATGATTAATCATTTCTTTACCACATACTTTGTGAAGGACCTTAGGTAAATTTGATTTCATTCTTTTCCCTTCACCAGCAGCTAATATAATAGCACATTTATTCAATTTAACACCTCTTTTAAAACTTATTTTATTAATATTAACATATATTTAATTAAAAATCCTCTTATATTATATTTTATTGAGTGTATATTTTCAACATAAAAAAAATATTTTCTGTAAAAACAAAAAGGAGCCTACACTCCTAATGTATAGCCCCTTTTTATTCTTCGATAATTTCTTCAGTATTATCTTCTTCAGAATCTTCTAATTCATTCTTAACCTTTTCATATTCTTCTAAAATAGCGTCCTGAATTTTCTGTCTAGTTTCGGTATTTATAGGATGAGTAATATCTTTAAATTCACCACTTGGTGTCTTTCTACTAGGCATAGCTATGAAAAGTCCATTCTTTCCTTCAATAACCTTGATATCGTGTACAACAAACTCATTATCAAAAGTTACTGAAACTATAGCCTTCATTTTACTATCTGTGGAAATCTTCCTAATTCTAACATCTGTAATTTGCATATGTCTACCTCCTATACACAGTTAATTTAATTAAGTATTTCTCTATATATTTTATTTTTCCTTCTAAATATTTAAAATTTTATTAATTTTTTTAAATATTCTAAAGATTAGGGTCACTTTTTTGTGAAGGAATTAATTCAACTCTTCCATTTTCATCAATTCCTTTAAAATCTATTAAAGAAATATATTCTCCAACTAATTTATGTTGTGTAGTTACATCATCTATTAACACTCCCATTCCCAAAACTTCACTTTCAAATTCTTTTAATAAATTAATTATACCATTCGCAGTTCCACCAGCCTTCATAAAATCATCAATAAAAATGCACTTACTACCTTTTTTTATTGCTCTCTTCGATAATGACATGGTTTGAATTCTTTTACTAGAACCTGATATATAATTTATACTAATAGTAGTTCCCTCAGTAACCTTTGTATCTCTCCTTACTATTAAAAGCTGTACTCCTAATAATTTTGCAACTTCAAAAGCAAGAGGTATACCTTTAGTTTCTACAGTAATAACATAATCAATTTCTATTTCTGCAAACTTACTTGCCATTATTACTGCTGCTCTAGTGATAATATAAGGATCATATAATATATCAGTCATATAAATGAAATTACCTACAATTATTCTCATAGGATTCTTAAGAATTTCACAAAGTTCATCAATAAATCTCTTCGATTCTTCACTAGATATCTGCGGTATGTATTTAACACCTCCAGAAGCCCCAGCCACAGTTTCAATCTTGCCCATACATAACTTATTTAATGCTTCTCTTACTATAACAATATCTTCACTCATTGTTGATTTTGCCGCATTGAACATTTTAGTAAAATTATTTAAGTTAATTATTTTATTTGGGTTATCTATCAATACCTTTGTGATACATGATATTCTTTGATTTCTATTGAATTTAATTTTCATAATACACTCACCTATACATTTTTATTTTCCGAATTTTTTTAAAAAAATTTATTTCATTATTCATAGTTTAATATTATATTTTTAATATTGTCAATAAGAATTTAAATTATTTATATCAAATTTACTTTTTTACTCTAAATTAATATAAAATTCGAATGAACTTGTTTTGCTAGAACAAAACATCGGGACTTCAGGTGGAGACTCTACTCCACCTGAAGCAAAGAGTTTGAATCTCCCATTTATAAAAGTGAGAATCTTATAGAATCGATAAAATCTTTATTAAAATCTTTATTCTTGTATTGTTTTTAACTAAATTTGTATATAATTAATAATAGTAAGTTAATAAACACTTTTAAGGAGTTGATAATATTGTCTTTTGATTTTATAAATGATAAACACAAAAAAATCCACTTTATTGGTATTGGTGGAATTAGCATGAGTGGACTTGCAGAAATACTTATTGAAAATGGATATAAAGTTTCTGGTTCTGATGTGAACTCCTCTCATATTACAAATTCACTCAAAAATAATGGTGCAGAAATTTTTATAGGTCATAAAGCAAATAATGTTTATGGTTCCGATATAGTAGTTTACACTGCTGCCATATCAAAAAATAATTCCGAAATACTAAAAGCAAAAGAATTAAATATACCTTTAATGGACAGAGCAACCTTCTTAGGTGAAATCATGAAAGGTCATAAATACAATGTAGCTGTCGCTGGTACACATGGTAAAACAACAACCACTTCAATGGTTTCTCATATAGTGATTAAAGAAAATTTAGATCCAACGATTTTAGTAGGTGGCGAACTTGATATAATCAGCGGAAATGTACGCACAGGTAATAGCGATTATTTCATTACTGAAGCATGCGAATACAAGGAATCATTTTTGAAATTTTATCCTTATATTGGAATAATACTCAACATAGATGCTGATCATTTAGATTATTATAAAAACATAGAACATATAAAAGATACTTTTGCTAAATTCATTAAGCTTATTCCTAAAAATGGTTATGCCGTAATTAACTATGATGATGAAAACGCAAGAGAAATATTAAAACATGCCAATTGCAATATTATTACGTATGGTTTGAAAAGCGGAACATATACGGCTAGAAATATTAATTATGATAAAAATGGATGTGCATACTTTGATCTATATAAAGAAAACAAAAAACTATTTTCAATTGATTTAAATGTACCGGGAGAACACAATGTTTTAAATGCACTAGCAAGTATTTGTGCGTCAATATGCCTTAATATTTCACAAAGTTCAATAATAAATGGTCTATACGACTTTCATGGAACTCACAGGAGATTTGAAATTAAAGGAGTAAAAAATAACATTACAGTTATTGATGATTACGCTCATCATCCAACAGAAATAAAAGCTACAATTAAAACTGCAAATACTTATCCTCATAAGAAAATTTTCTGTGTATTTCAACCCCATACCTACACTAGAACATTAAGCTTATTTGATGAATTCAGCGAAGCCTTTTATGGTGTAGACACTCTCGTACTTGCAGATATATACAGTGCATCGAGAGAAAAAGACACAGGTATAATAAGTTCAGATATGCTTGGAAATTCAATTAGAAATAAAGGAATTAATTGTTTAAATTTACACAGCTTTTGTGAAATAGCATCGTATCTTGATAAAAATTGCACTGAAGGCGATATTATTTTAACTGTTGGAGCAGGAGATATATATAAAGTTGGAGAAATTTTTTTGAAAAATTATTAAAATAAAGAAAAATTCGAATTTTATATTGACATAACATTCTTTCTATATTATTCTATATGTGTTATAACTTATTTAGATTAGAAAATAATAATTTGTATTTAAATTTATGTAAAGGAGGTAGGAAAATGATTAATAGAGTATTTACTTTGTTTATTGTCAATATATTTACTATGTCTTTATACAATTTTATAACTTTAAAAGATAACCCTACCTCAGAGAATAAATGCTCTTTAGTTTTAAATTAGCATACTATTATATGATTTTATGTAAACATGTGGTTGCGGGTTATCTCACCGCGACCACTTATTATATTTTTTGATAATTTCTATATGCTTTTAAGGGTCATGGAATCTCCGTGACCCTTTTTAAAATAAATATAATAGAGGGAGGTAGTTGTTATGCTTAAACTCAGATGCACAAAAAAACTAAAAACAAGTTGGGAGGTATCAATAAAAACAAAAATATTTTCTCTTTATAAACGCCGGAAAAATCATTAAGAAATTTTTTGTTTTGAAGTTTCAATGTTTTGATTCATCAAAATAACTTGATTAAGCTTATACAATATAAAAAGGAGGGCACAAATTTTGAAACAAATTTTAGAATATGTAAAAAAATATAAATTATTTGTTATTATCGCCACAATAGCAATGATAATAAGCATTGCATTAGATATGTTCAATCCTCATTTAGTTCAAATTTTGATAGATGATGTAATAAAAAAAGGTCACTATGATACGCTTAAAACTATTATTATGGCACTTGCTATAATAACAATATCAAGAATCATTTTAGGTTATATACGCGAATTCACTTTTGACTATCTTTCTTCTAAAGTAAGTATAGATTTAAAAAGAGATTTATTCTCTCACATTCAAAGTTTGTCATTTAGTTACTTTGACAATATGAATACAGGAGAACTTATGTCTAGAGTGGATTCCGACATTGATAATATTTGGGAAACAATAGGTCTTGGAATAGGATTATTTATTGAAAATTCAATCTATTTTGCCACAGCTTCAATTATTTTGTTTTCTACAAATTGGAAGCTAGCTCTTTTTACACTTATAACAATGCCTGTGATAGGCTTTATAGCTTATAAGCTCGAAAGAGAAATCGATAAAGCATTCGATGCAATAAGCGATCATACTTCTGTATTGAACACAACTGCGCAAGAAAATATTGCAGGCGTCAGGCTAGTAAAAGCTTTTGCTCGTGAAAAACATGAAATATTAAAATTTGTAAAGCTAAATAATAAGAATTATGAACTCAATATTATCAAGACAAAAATTTGGGGTAAATATTATCCTATTATAGAATTTTTGTGTAATATTTCTATTTTAGTTGTTGTAACACTAGGCGGACTTTTTGTAATAAAAGATAATATGACTCTTGGTAGTCTTGTTGCCTTCAATGGATATGTAGGAATGCTTATTTTTCCTATGGAAACGATAGGTTGGCTCACAAATATGATAGCTCAATCTAGTGCTTCTGCAAAAAAGATATTCAATATAATTGATATAGAACCAGAAATCAAAGATAAAGGAAATCCTATAAGACTTCCTAATATCAATGGAAATATTAAATTCAATAATGTATTTTTTAAATACAACAATGAATATGTACTAAAAAATATTAATATTGAAGTAAAACCTGGAAGTACAGTGGCAATAATGGGTCCTACAGGTTCCGGTAAAAGTTCTCTCGTGAATTTAATAGGACGTTATTATGATATAGATAAAGGCTCAATAACAATAGATGGCTATAATATCAACGATATTTGTTTAAAGGATTTGAGAAGTAAAATGGCCACAGTTTCACAAGATACTTTTCTATTTTCCGATACAATAAAAGAAAACTTATTATTTGGGAAAGAAAATGCCTCAATTAGTGAAATTCAAGAAGCTTGCAAAATTTCATGTGCTGAAGAATTTATAAATTCTCTTAAAGATAAATATGAAACAGTTATTGGAGAAAGAGGATTAGGATTATCAGGTGGTCAGAAACAAAGATTATCAATAGCAAGAGCATTAATACGAAACGCCGATATATTAATACTTGATGATGCAACTTCTGCCTTAGATATGGAAACAGAATATAATCTGCTAAAAAATCTCTATAAGCGAACTAAAAAATCTACTACATTTATAATAGCACATAGAATATCCGCAGTTAAAAATGCGGATAAAATAATATTTATTGAGGATGGCAAAATTGTTGAAGAAGGAAATCATAAATCACTACTTACAAAAAAAGGTAAATATTATAATGTTTATTGTTCACAATTCAAAGATTTTCAAGATATAGAAAAAGAGGTGGTATAATGGCTATAAACTCAACAAAACAAGATGAAAAAATAAAAAATCATTCTAATAAAGAGTTATTAACTAGAATTTTCAGTTATCTAAAACCTTACAAGCTAAAGGTTTTTGTTATAATTTTATTAATGATATTTGTAATGATATGTTCGCTCTTAAATCCTTATCTTCTTAAAATTGCAATTGATAAATTTATAAAAACTAAAAATCTAAAAGGATTATTTATTATAGCAATTTTAATGGTTATATTTAATCTAGTTGCGATGGCAGCTTCAAAACTTAGAATTAATATGATGGCAAAAGTTACAAATGACACCATATTGACAATAAGGCAAGAATTATACGAACACATTCAGAAACTATCTTTCAATTTCTTTGACAGTAGACCTGTTGGAAAAATACTTGCAAGAGTAGTTGGTGATGTTAATTCTCTTCAAAATTTATTTGCAAATAGTATAACAAGCTTTATACCAGAAATATTAACATTAATTTGTGTAACAATAATAATGTTTTCTCTGAATTTTAAATTAGCACTTGTATCAATATCGATGCTTCCTTTGCTTTTTATAGGCTTATTTTCTGTTCAAACATTTTCAAGAAAAAGATGGCAAGCCTTTAGAGGAAAACGTTCAAATTTAAACGCTTTTACTCATGAAGATTTTTCTGGTATAAGAATAGTTCAATCTTTTGCTGTAGAAGAAAAAACTGAGAAAACATTTTTAAATTATGTAAAAGAAATGATGGACGCTTTTGTAAGTGCAGTAAGATTAGATGACTTATTTTGGCCAATGGTAGAAATGTCTTGGGGTATAGGAACTGTACTTGTATACTGGTATGGAATAAAACTTATAAAAATCAATGCAGTAACTATAGGAACTCTTGTAGCTTTTACAGGATATATACGAATGTTTTGGAGACCAATAATGAATATTAGTAATTTTTATAATTCTTTAATTACCAATTTCGCAGCAGCAGAAAGAATATTTGAAATTATGGATATTAAACCAAACTTAATTAACATGAAAGATTGTATTAAAATGCCTAAAATTAAAGGAGAAGTTGAATTTAAAAATGTTACTTTTGGTTATAATTGCGACATTCCTGTGCTTAACAATGTGAGTTTCAAAGTAAAAGCTGGTGAAACAATAGCATTGGTTGGCCCTACTGGAGCTGGTAAAACCACTATAATCAATCTCTTAAGTCGATTTTACGATCCTTCATATGGTGAAATCACAATTGATGGGAAAAATATAAAATATGTTGATATTCAATCCCTAAGAAGCCAAATGGGTATTATGCTTCAAGATACATTTCTGTTTTCAGATACGATTATGGAAAATATACGATATGGAAAGCTTGATGCAACAGATGATGAAGTAATTCAAGCTGCAAAAGCTGTTAATGCTCACTCATTTATTATGAAACTTGAAAAAGGATATCATACACAAATTAATGAAAGAGGTTCAAGACTTTCCGTAGGTCAAAGACAACTTATATCATTTGCAAGAGCTCTGCTTGCTAATCCAAGAATATTAATACTTGATGAAGCAACCTCAAATATCGATACAGCAACAGAAAGGCTTGTACAAAACGGAATAGATAAACTTTTATTTGGAAGAACATCATTCGTTATAGCACACAGATTATCAACAATAAGAGATTGTGACAGAATAATGGTAATCAATAATGGCAAAATAGTTGAATTGGGAAACCATGATGAACTCATAAAATATAAAGGTTTATATTATGGCCTTTATGCTTCGCAATATAAATTCTTAAATGAAGGAGCTTAAAAACATAAAATACGCTCCCATTGGAAAAAATAAAATATTATAAACGTAATAATCATTACATACAATGATTATTACAATTTTTGGGAGGTAATTTCATGAAAAATTTTATTATATCCGCCGGAATCGATATTGTAATAATTTTTGTGTCCTATTATATATTCAGAAGTATAATAAGCGGTCCTACAAGGCACAAAATGTATGAAAAGTTTATGAGTTCTTTTGCTAAATTTATTATTTATATATTTATTGCAACGGTTGCAATAACTGCAACAACATCTTTTATAATATATAGAACAAGATATATTCCTTATCTTAATATCATAGCTTCTATGCTTGTATCAGTACTAGTTGGTTTTATTATGTCTACAGTCCCAACAAGAGGATATGGCGACCAACAAAATAAGTAAACTCAATTTGATAAAAATATTGCAATAATCAAAATATAAATATATAATTTTAGTATACTCAAATTCCAGTCGGGGCATAGCGCAGATGGTAGCGCACTTGGTTCGGGACCATGAGGTCGCAGGTTCAAGTCCTGTTGCCCCGACCAAAATATTGATTAATGTACACATTGGTACTCATCTTTTAAAAACAGGTGAGTACTTTTTTTAATTAAGATTTGACTTGTTATTTGGTTTCAGACATGTTAATCCATACTTTGAGTTTAAATATTAAAAATGTTATAATACAATATAACAACTTAATTGTAAACAGTAAAAAAACAAGTAAACCTTAAATAGAAAGTGAATACCTGAAATAAAATAACTAATCACTAATTGACAATCGCCAAAGCAAATTGTGACTTTGATGGAGATTGAGAATTAGAAACTGTACTTTAATTACCAATACCTAGTAAATTAAAAGAAGGGTGGTAACATATTGAAAGCTGTATTCAAACATATACAAAATAGAGATATAATAATTTTAAAGATTTTTAATCAGAAAATAAAGTGCAAGGCTTTAGATGTTATTATGCCTATACTTACTTATTTAGGTTCTTTTCTTTTCGTAACTTTATTTTGCCTGGTCGCATTTTTGGCTAAAAATGAAGTCGTTCATAAATTTAGCATTCGATGCATAATAACATTAAGCTTTAGTGCATCATTAACCCAGCTTGTTAAGGTTAGTGTTAATAGACTGCGTCCTTACATTACAATTGAAAACTTGTATATCAAAAAAATAGGAATCGATAGATATTCTTTTCCATCTGGACATACTGCTGTTGCCTTCTCTCTTGCAATCATGACATCTTTATTCTTCCCTAAACTTGTTGTTTTAAGTATTCTACTGGGAACATGCGTAGGAATATCCCGAATGTATTTAGGTGTGCACTATCCAACAGATGTTATTTTTGGTATGATAATAGGAACAATATCTTCTTTTTTGGTATATAATTTTATATAAAACAAGCTAAGATATTTTCAAAAGTGAACTCGTTTTGCTAAATCAAAACATAGGGACTTCAGGTAGAGACTCTACTCCACCTGAATCAAAAATATTGAATCTCTTACTTATATAAGTGGGAATCTTATAGAATCGATAAAATTCCTAAAATTTATTATACTGAGGTGATAAAAATGTTTAAAAATATTAAAGCAGCTATTTTCGATTTAGATGGTACATTGATTGATTCAATGGGAATATGGAGTAAAATAGACATTGATTTTCTTAAAAAAAGAAACATAGAAGTTCCTTCTGACCTAAAAGATAATATAGAATCATTAGGTTTTGAGGAAACATCAAAATATTTTAAGAAAAGATTTAATTTACATGAAACAATAGAAGAAATTCAAAATGAATGGTTTAATATGGCATACAAAGAATATTCAAACAATATATCTCTAAAACCATATGCTAAAGAATTCTTAGAATTTTTAAGAAAACTAGGATTTAAAATAGCTCTAACAACAAGCAATTGTAATCTTTTAATACAAGCAACTCTTAAAAAGAACAACATTGCCCATTTATTTGATGTAATAACAACAACGGATGAAGTATCAAGAGGCAAGAGTTTTCCAGATGTTTATCTTCTTACAGCAAAAAAATTAAATATTGCACCTTTTGAGTGTATAGTTTTTGAAGATATTCTTCCTGCTGTAAAGGGTGCTAAAGCCGCTGGTATGAAGGTAATTGGAGTTCATGATACTTTTTCAGAATACCAAAAAGATATAATAATGAGTCATGCCGATAAATATATTAATAATTTTAATGAATTAACAGAAAAAGCTGTATAGTTGAAGTAAACACAGTTCATGCAGTTACATATACTATACTTGCATATTATTTCAGTATAGAAAATATACTATACTGAAATAATACCTTATAGGGAGTATATATAATGATTCTTTTACTATTTCTATTGATGCTTATTCTTATAGCAATTCTATATTTCAAATATAATAGTATAATTGCAAGTCAAAAAAGACAAATCATTCTATTATCAAAAAAAAATACTCAACTAATAAATAAAATAAATCGTAGAAATTCATCATTTAAGTATATAAAAATCAAATTCATATTCCCTCAATGTTCAGATGCTGTAACAAACACCGCTTGCAATCTTTATGTTGCTCCTATTAATAATTCTTTAGTCATAAATTCTTTAGAAAAAGATATAAAATTAAAAGTACTAGACTGTGCAAAAGTTACAGATGATATTTGGTTTAGGGTTGCTTTTAATTGTAATGATGATTTAAACAACAAAGGCTGGATCAAAGAAGAATATATAACCAAAATATCTATATAAGTTAACTCATTTTGCTAAAACAAAATATTGGTACTTTAAGCCTAAGTCGCATTATAAGTTACTTAAACATTTCAAAACAAACTAGTTAGTACGCTAGTTTGTTTTATGCCATACTGCGTCATTAGGATTCATCAATATTTACTGACTGTTTAACATCATAACTAAAGTTTTTACCTTGATACAAATCTTCGTTTTTTAATTTATCATCAATGGCATTCAATATTTCCCATTTCTTCAAACTCCACATAGGACCTATTAAAAGTTTTCTTGGAGCATCTCCTGTCATTCTATGAATAATCATATTCTGTGGAAGTCTTGTAATAGCTTCACATATCAAATCAATATATTCATCTTTATCTAAAAATCGTAATCTACCCTGTTTATATAACTTTACTAAAGGTGTACCTTTTAATAAATGCAACAAATGAATTTTTATACCTTGTATGTCCTTGTGTGCTACATAATCAATAGTATTAAGCATATCTTGTTTTGTTTCCTCTGGTAGTCCAAAAATAACATGAGCAACAACATCAATGCCTCTATTTCTTAAATTGTCTACTGCTTCATCAAAAACTTTCAAATCATGCCCTCTGTTTATCAGTTTTGAAGTTTTAGGATTAGTTGTCTGAAGCCCTAATTCAACCCATGTATATATTTTTTTATTATACCCTTCTATTAAATCTAGCACACCTTCGTCCAAACAATCTGGTCTTGTTGCTATAGAAAGTGCAACAACACCTTCCTGAGTTACTGCTTCATTGTATTTCCTCCTAAGTTCATCTAAGGGTGCATAAGTATTGGTATACGCTTGAAAATACGCTATATATTTTCCAGAATTCCATTTATTTCTCATGATATTCTTAATGTCTTCAAATTGTTTTGTAATAGAAAAATTTCTATTGCCAGCGAAATCTCCTGACCCTCTCTCACTACAGTATATACATCCACCTTTGCCTATTGTTCCATCTCTATTAGGACATGAAAAACCTGCATCCAATGAAATTTTATATACTTTTTCTCCAAATTTATTCCTTAAAAAATAATTCAAACTATGGTATCTCTTATCATTCCAAGTTTTTCTCATAATCAACTTCCTTTCAGCCGTTGCCAAAACCTTATAAAACTCTATAAAGCTTGTTTAATTCCCTGTTCAACGTGTCTGATTTTGTAATTTCTAAGAATATACTACTTTCGTTTGATATAACACTCCGAGGGCTTCACTTCGGATACAACGAATCCTACACCTTTAGTCTAACTGTTTAAGTAGTTATGCTGAATATCTGCTTAAATTAATTGAAGCATTAAAATCTCTATCAATTACTGCTCCACACTCTTCACAGATATAAGTTCTTTCTGATAGTGATAATTTAGTCTTTTTATGTCCACACTCACTACATATTTTTGATGATGGATACCATTTATCAGCTTCAACAAATTCAATTCCATAGAACTCACATTTATATTGAAGTTGCCTTCTAAATTCGTATAATCCTTGCTGTGCGATTGCTTTAGATAAATGCTTATTCTTCATCATACCTTTTATATTAAATGTTTCCATAACTACTCCTGATGGCTTGGCTTTCACTATCTTAGTAGTTGCTTGATGTAAGTGATTGTTTCTAATATTAGATAATCTTCTATGAAGTAATCTAATTTGCTTTTCAAGTTTTATAATGTTGCTTGTTTTGACGAACTTCCTCCCTTCTCTATTTAATTCATATTTTCTTGATATTTTACGTTGCAACCTACTTAATCTTTTTTCTAATTTTTTAACTAATCTTGTTTTATTAATATTTTTAAAAATAATTCCATTGGAACATATAGCGAGGTCTTTAATACCAACATCTATTCCAATACTTCCATCAGTTAATTCTACTATTGGATTTTCTTTTTCAACACCTACAGATATATACCAATACTTTCCGTCAAAACTTACTCTTGGGTTAGTGTATTTCACATTCATAGGTATTTGTTCTGCTGTTCTAATCCAACCTACTTTTTCAATAAGAACCATTTTAGATTTGACTTTTAATTTCATATTATCATTATAAAATGATGGTTTACTTTTCCTTTTGCTTTTAAATCTTGGCTTATCGGCTAACCATTCAAAGAATCTTTTATAAGCATTACAACCATCTTTTACAGATTGTTTTGCTACATTGTTAGAAACTTCATTAAGCCATGATAATTCATCTTTTTCAAGTATAGTAATTTCTTTTCTTAAATCACCATCTTTAATAAACTTTCCACCATTTTTATAATTTTCTTCTTGCTTTGCAAGTGTCCAGTTATATATGAATCTTGCAGTTCCAACTGATTTCCAAAGTTGTTGCTCCTGCTCTGCACTTGGAATAATTCTAATCTTCTTTGCCAGTATCATCTTTCAATAACTCCTTAATCATTTTCTTAGCTTTATTGGCTCTTTTGCCTTGAAGTCTACAACTAAAAACTGTAACAATTTGAATTAAATCTTCAACTAATTCCTGTTCTTCGGTCTTTTCTGTATTGTCTATAATTTCAATAGCAGTACCATATTTATTACATAGATTTTCTATAAGTTCATAACCAAACCTTATTAATCTATCTTTATATAGAATAACCACTTTTTCAACTTCTGAATTAGTTATCATATCTATTAATTGATTTAATCCTTTTTTATTGTAGTTAATTCCACTTCCTATATCTTTTATAATGTCAAATTGATAACCTTTAGCATACATATATGTTTTAACATTTTCAATTTGTCTTTCAAGCTCATCTTTCTGTTTATGAGAACTAACTCTACAATATCCTATTACTTTCTTAGTTTTAACTTCAACACCTTTGAGTCCTAAAAAATGATTAAGTTGCTCTTGTGAATAATACCTATAGCCACTTGGTGCTACATGATGTGGTTTTAAAATATTATTCTTATCCCAATTCCTTAATGTTTGAGTAGTTTTCCCAATTAATTTTGAAAACTCACCTACTGAATAGTATTTCACTTATATCACCTCTTGAATTAATTATAACATATATATTATAAAAATTCAATAAAGTTTTATAGAGTTTTATAGAGTTAACTTAACGGTTATTTAGCTCTTCCACAAAATATACCTCTATGCAACCATAGAGGTATATTTTATTTATAACTTCTTTATCTTAAACTTTTTTAAATCCAGCTGCCATTTACCAACTATATTTTCTAAATTTTCTTCTGTTCCTCTTCTTCTTACCACTTTAAAATTTAGTATATCATTATCAAATGAACTAAACAATACATCAACATACTTAACAGGATATTCATTTTCAAAAACAACAGGTATAATATTGCCGTTTTCAGTACTGTACACCCTAATGCATTTTCCATTGCCAACTTTATTATACTGAACCATAACAAATTTCTCATCTAAAGAAAATGAAATGAAGTCAATTACAGAGTCCTTCAATAAATCAAGAGAAATTATTTTTTTGCCAATAGGCTTTTCTCGTACAACCATCTGAGTACCTTTATTCTTATTTCCACTATTTTCATTACTATTTCCTCCTGAAATTTCTCCCTGAACAACTAGTGATTCATCAATAGTAACAACACCAATAAAAGAATCTTTCTCATATGTTGTAATTCCTAATTTTTCACCCGTATATGAAAAATTTATTCTTCCAAAACTCTCTTTAGGTACTTTAATCCTATTAACTTTAGCAGAATCGTCTTGTGCAAATGCGTACTCTGGAATACCTGATTTATCAATAATCAATTTAGTTTCAACATTGTTCTTATTCTTAAATCGTATACCATATCCTTCAACAAATGCTTCTTTTTCAGATGTGCAATTAATATCGGATATTTTATAATCAGATATATCTTTAATTACTTTTATGGTATATTCATCTAGCACAGAAAAAGGTCTTTCTATGTCTGTTCTAGTTACTCTAACCTTAAAAACACCACTCTTTCCTACTTCATTTACATCTATAATATTGTATCCTTTAATTTTTAAATTTTTAGAACTTATCATTTTTGTCTTATCTTTTAATTCATCAACATACGTCTTAACTGCATCATCATAGTTCTCATTCATTAAATAATTCATATAATTCTTAACTAAGTTTTCAGCAACCTTTATCTCAAATGTACTTTTACTTTGATTTCTCTCAGATTCTTTATTAGAATCTTCCTCTTTTGAACTACAACTCAATAATAGCATAAAACTCATGATTACAATAATTAAAATCAAATTTTTTTTATTCATATAGTTCCCTTCCTAAATTTCATTAGTCTATATTTATTTTCCCCATAATTAAATTTTTAATTATTAATTTTTAAATTGTAATTATTTGTATTGTTTCGTAATATCTATAAGTATGCACTTATAAGTAAGGGAACTAAAGGGAGGAAGAAATTTTGAAATATAAAAATATAATGCTCTTTCAAGTTGCTGTAGTTTTTATTGGGACAATCGTTGGAGCTGGATTAGCTTCCGGACAAGAAATAACCCAATTTTTTACCACATATGGATATAAAAGTTTTATAGCTATACTAATATGTGGCTTTTTATATATCATATTTTGTTCAGTTATGGTATCTATAAGTATAAATCATAATTTATCTTCTTACAACCAATTAATAAATTTGGTGAGCCCAGGATATTTTGGAAAAGCAACCGATATATTTACAGGTTTTTTCTTAATAAGTAGTGCTGCCATAATTCTCGCAGGAAGCGGAGCACTCCTCAATCAATATTTCGGTGTTTCAAAATGGATAGGAATTATATTAATGACCTGTATATCACTATTTACACTGCTTCGTGATACAAAAGGATTAATAACTATTAATTCATTTATAGTACCTTCTCTTACAACAGTAATAGTGTCAATATTTATACTATATATATTATTTTCCAATGATATGATTAAAATAAATAGCTTAAAAAACATTCAAAGTTCAAAACAGATAATATTGCCAGCTCAATGGTTTATATCTGGACTCTTATATGCTGGTTTCAACACTCTATGCTGTAGCGGTGTTTTAGTTCCTTTAAGCAAAGAAATTAATAAAAAAAATATTCTTATTCCTGGAATCATAATAGGCGCATTAGGTCTCACAATGCTCTCAATTATGATTAACATTATGTTGAGCTGCAATATACCTTATATATTCAAATATGAAATACCTCTCTTATATATAGCAAAAAGATTTGGAACCATAGTTCAAATTATTTTACTTTGCATAATTTGGTGTGAAATGTTTTCAACAGAAGTTTCAGATATTTATAGTATAGGTAAAACACTTGAACAAAAATTCAATATTTCTTATAAAAAAGCTGTGATACTGGTAATGATAATTGCAATACCAATATCACAAATTGGATTTAAAAATTTAATAAAAGTATTATATCCTGGATTTGGTCTAATTAGTTTAATATTTATGATACAATGCATTTATTTTTATATAAAAAGAAAACCTTAAACAAAGAATAGTAAACTTTAACAGAGAATAGTGAATTGTGTATAATCGAGTATTTTTCATCCATAGTAAACTTCATTTTATGCTATAATATAAGTATAAGTTATTTTATAGAAGGACTCGCAGTGAACTCGTTTTGATAAAGCAAAACATAGGAACTTCATGTGGAGACTCTACTCCACCTGAAGCAAAAAGCTTGAATCTCCCATTTATAGAAGTGGGAGTCTTATAGAATTGATAAAAGAATGGAGACTAAAAATCATGCACAATGATTTATTATCGAATTGTAATTTATGCATAAGAAAATGCAATATAAACAGATTGTCTGGTGAACTCGGTTACTGCAAAGCAGGTAAAAACGTTAAATTAGCAAAGGTATCTCTTCACATGTGGGAAGAACCTTGTATTTCTGGAAGTAACGGTTCAGGAACTATTTTTTTCTCGAACTGTAATCTCCAATGCGTCTTTTGCCAAAATTATAGAATCAGCTGTGAAGGATTCGGAAAAGAAATTTCTATTGAAAGGCTTAGCGAAATATTTATAGAACAGCAAAGTAGAGGTGCTCATAACATAAATTTAGTTACACCTACTCATTATGTACCTCAAATTATAAGTGCACTAGATATAGCTAAAAGCAATGGTCTTTCTATACCTATTCTTTATAATACTAATAGTTATGAAACCATAGAAACAATACAAGCACTAAAAGGATATGTTGATGTATTTTTAGCAGATTTAAAATATTATGATGATAAATATGCAGTAGAATATTCTAATGCTCCTAATTATTTTAAAACTGCATCTAATGCAATTAGAACTATGTTTGAACAAGTTGGAGATGTTGAATTTTATAATGATGGTTTAATTAAAAAAGGTGTAATAATCCGTCATTTAATGCTCCCTGGTCTTTTGTTTGACTCAAAGAAGATAATAGACTATATATATAAGACATTCGGTGATTCAGTATATATTAGTTTAATGAATCAATATACTCCTATGTATAATGCTTATAAACATCCTAAAATAAATAAACCTTTAAACCCTAAGCATTATGATACCCTAATAGATTACTGTATTTCACTAGGAATCACAAGAGCATTTATACAAGAAAGTGGCACAAATTCTGAATATTATGTACCAAACTTCAACCTAAAATGGGTCTAAACTATACCTGTATTTTCTAATTCAAATCTATCAAATTTCTAACATATTAGCCATATCGAAAAGCTAATATGTTAAGCCCGAAAACCTCCGATATAAACAACGGAGGTTTTCGGGCTAGTATATAAATCTATACTAGCAGTCTAGCTCTCTAGCACTTTATCAAACTTGCTTTATTTTTCCCTAATTTCTATCGCAAGGGTATTCCATTTCAGGAACAGCTCCTACCCCTTTATAAGGAACATGAGGTATGAATATTTTCCTTTCAAATGTTTCCCCTCTTAATTCAGCTATTTTTGTTACACCAACATAAACATCTGAAATCTTATACCAAGTAGGATAATTTACAACTCCCGTTGCAGGAAGTCCAAATATCCTTTGAAATGTTTTTACTGTTTCTTTTGTCTTTTCACCATATATACCATCTACTCTAACCTTAGGTATTGCAGGATAGTTTCTAGAAATTCTATTTAGATAAGTCTGTATAGTTCTAACTGGTGCCCCACTATAACCTAATTTCAATACATATCCCGGCCAAGATTTCGGTATTCCTTCAACCTTCTTCGCTCTCTTAAACTCAAGATTGCTTCCATAAAAATGTGTTAATATTTCATATGGTGCTCTACCTTCATCACCTAAATATTTACTACCCCATTGTGTCATCCAGCCTGGACATTTTACTTTTACTCCATCACAATATTGAGTAAGAAGAGGCTGTTTTCTTCCCCACCTTTTTATATAAGTTGAAAATAATTCTTCAACAATTCTACTAATATTCTTATAAATATTACGACCATAAGTAAATGCATGATCATAAGCAGTTGAATTTGTAATATCAAAATTTTTTCCTTTTCCTCTATACCATTCAGTATATATTCTATTTAATGTAAACGATATAATACAATATATATTAGCTCTTATTGTATTTTCAGGCCAAGTTGAAAATATTTCACTTGATGCAACATTTTTTATATAATCCTTAAATCCAACAGTATAGTTTGGTGCATTAGTATTATTAGGCGAACCTGCATGAACTACAATAAATCCTGGAACCACAGGTTCAGGAAGTACAACATATCCACTTGGTGGCGGTGGTAGTGGTTTTTCTGGATCTTCTGGAATTTTAGAAGGATAATTTCCAACAAGCGTATTAGGCTGAACCTCTATAATTTCCTCCTGCCTCATTCCCCTCTTCATTGTCTTCATTTTACATTCCTGCAAAGCTGTTTTTTCTGGGTATATTTGACATTTTTTTATTATAAAAGTCTGATATCCTTCCGCTTCTACCTTAATATCACAAAAGCTATATGGAAGTTTATCTGATGGTTTCATAGAATACTCAATAGGTGGTGCATCTAATTGTATTTCATTTGTAGAACCTGACGAATCTGACACAGTTACCTGCTCTAGTTGTCTGCTACTAGTTTCTTTTTTTTGAACAACTGTTACCTTTGCGTTCTCTATAGGAATATATGACTCTCCCTTAAATACCTGAACTTTCAAATTGCCAGTTGAAGGCATAAGTACAACTCCTTTATAAATACTTCCTTATATAATATGACGAATATTCTCAAATAGTACCTACCTTTATATATTAATCTTTTTACGCACTTCTTCAGGTATATCAACAAATACACTACTCTTTTCTTCAATAAATCTCATATTTTTGAACACACCATTCAAGTCTAATATACCATATCCCCACTCTCTATTAGGATATATATCACCTTTCCTCTTATCAGTTCCTCTAATCAAATAAGTCATTATCTTTGTAGAGTATAACGTTTTATCATTTCCATCAACAATTCCCCACTGCAACATAAGAGCAACTGCACCTGACAATACTGCTGAAGCAGCACTACTTCCTGTAACTGTAACTATTTGATTGTTTAAACCAGTAGTAACAACATTAATTCCTCCCGCTGCAACATCAGGTTTTATTCTTCCATCTCTCGTATATCCTCTACCCGAAAATGCAACAAGAGTATTATTATTTTGATTATACGTTGCACAACAAATTAAACGTCTACTCGTACTTGGTATTGTTAAAGTTGTATATGGAGAAGGATTTAAAAATCTTGTCTGTTCTTTTAGCAATTCTCTTTGTGGCAACCATATATCATACCTTCCCTCTACTACATAATCTCCTATCAATCTAATCTGCCATATTCCACCTTTTGCATTTTTAATATTTACACATATGAGTTCATCACCTGTTATTTCTTCAGGTAAGTAATATTTAACAAATACACTGCTTCCTTCAAAAATAAACTTAATTTCTTCAACTTCTTGAATCCTTGCAGGTATCTTTTCTATGACTTCCCCACTTGGCGAAACAATTCCTAGTGAAATTTTATCAGGTTTACTACACCATATCTCAAATTTTAAAGATTTTTGAAAATCATCTATTTCTATCTCAACTGTATTAATATCACCTATTTTTTCTATCTTTCCTTCCGTATGAGTATCACTATCACCCTGATTTCCCGTCCCTGAAACAACAGCAACTCCCCTAACTTTAGAAATTTCGTTAATGTATCTTTCTACAAGAGAAGTACCATTATGTGAACCAAAATTTGTTCCAACAGCTAATGAAATCACTATTGGCTTGTTTAATCTTTTAGCTGTTGTAAGCAAATACTTAATTCCAAGTATAATAGATGTATTAGAATAAATTGGTTTATCTATATCATTCAATCCTTCATCTTTTAGAATTGATTCTTTAGCATTCAGAAGTTTAACAATTACAAATTCACAATCAGGTGCAGCTCCCATAACACCATTTCTACCTCTTGCTCCTATTATTCCAGCTATTTCGGTGCCATGACCATTTTCATCCTTAGAAGGAACTATTTCGTATGGATTTTCATTTTTAAGTTGTTTAGTTATAGCCTTATTAATTTGATTTGAATCATATTCGCTTCCAAAATCAAATTCTTCAGGATGTAACCCTGTGTTTATACTTTGATCCCATATGCTCACTATTCTTGTAGTGTCATCTTCATATATAAATTCCTTATTCAAATAATCTATGCCTGTATCAAGTATTCCAACTAAGACTCCTCTACCCCTTAAAGTCAAATGATTATGCTCATGGAATTTTGAAATATTTGCAGCATCGATAGGTGATATGCTGTCTAATGTATATAACACTGTCCTTTCAATATAAACAACTTCCTTTATTTCATCATACAACTGCTGCTTTTTACTAGATTCTACTGAAATAACAGCATAATTCTCATCAAGTACATATACACTTGCAAAATTTATATTCTTAAATGCACTCTTTATATCTCCCTCATATTCAACAATAAAATTATCATATCCCTCTTTTAAATACATACTTTGATTTATGTTTTCTTCAGCACTGTTTTCCAAATATCTCCCCCCTTCATTATTCCAAATCTCTAATGAATTCCTTACACACAGCGTTCCATATCCCCACAATGGGTTTGGATAATTTATATCTGTCCTATCTCTTTTACTCCCTTTAAGCAAAAAATATTTAAGCCTTTCCCCATACATAAATGCATCTTTCCCTTGCACAATACCCCATTCCATAAGAAGTGCAGCTGCTCCTGAAACCTCTGGTGTTGCCATTGAAGTACCTGATAGCATATCGAATTCTCCTCCAGGTATTGATGAAAAAATATTTTCACCAGAAGATGAAATATCAGGTTTCTTTACATCACTAAACAATCTTCCTCTTCCTGAAAATGGAGAAATTGTATCTGTATTATAATTATAACTTCCCACAGCTATTACATTTTCTACTGTAGCGGGAATTCCTAATGTATTATATGGATTAGGTTTCAAGAATTTTGTCTTATCATTTAAACCCTCTGATATAGGCATCCAAATATCATAATAATTTTTTTCTTTACTATTTGAATATATTTCAATTGACCATATACCAGATTGTAAAAATTCATTTTTTGATACAAGACTTATTACTATTTCTCCATTCAACGAAATTGGGGTAGCACCAGTATTATATATATAATAATTATCAATGCCTACATAACCATAATAATAATTCCTATTAATACTCATTATATTAGTGGTTTTACCTGCAGGATTTTTAATTCTAATACTTATATCATCCATTAAATTTTTATATAATTGTAATATTATTGCCGTTTCATCCTCAGCAATGTTCATATTAATAGTCTGAACCTCTTTTAAAACTCCCCCAACATGATGTGCTCTATCCCCTTCATTTCCTGCTGCAACAACAAAGCTAATTTTCTGTTGAGCACTAATTATTTTTATATACTGTTCAAGCAAACTTTTACCATCATGTGCACCATCATTTGTACTAAAACTCAAATTAATAACAAGTGGTTTTTTTAATTCTATGCTTTTATCAACTAAAAATTTAATTGCTCTCATTATCTGTGAATCCTTTGTATAATTCACTTTGCCTGTTCCAGTCATTTTGACCATTATTATAGAGCTCTCATAAGCTACCCCATAGTATTTTTTATCAACTTTTCCTCCAGCACATGCAATTCCAGCCACATGAGTACCATGTCCCATATCATCTCTTTCATCAACTATTGAATAAGGATTCTCTGAATTTAATGCTTTATTTATTTCAGCATTATTCCATACTTTATTCGATTTTATGTCATATATATACTCAATTCTTGATGTACCATCTTTATTAATAAATGCAGTATGAGTATAGTCAATACCAGAATCGATAAACCCTATCAAAACCCCTTTCCCAGAAAGATTATACTGTTCCCATGCCCCATCAACACAGGATTCCTTATTGCTTTCAATATAATCGGTGTACAATGCCTTGGGGAGTTGAAAATATATTATTTCTGGAATATTAGCTACTAAATTAATATTATCTGCGTCCATTGAAATTATTCCAAATCCATACCCTAAATATTCAAATGTCCCCCCAATACTTTCTATACTGCTATTTACCTTGTCGCTGTTTCCACTTATTATAACTATCAGTTCAATTTTTCTTTTGAGCAATTCTTCATTCTTGGAATATTTTATTAACTTATTTTTCACCCTATCAGGTACTTTTAATAGTAAATTTAATAAAGCATTGCTATTTTTCGTATCATATACCTCCAAAAATATTACATTCATAATATAATATGAAAATTATATTATTTTTAGAAGATGAAATCTTATAGTAACCAGTGAACTCGTTTTACTAAAGCAAAACATCGGGACTTCAGGTGGAGACTCTACTCCACCTGAAGCAAAAAGCTTGAATCTCCCACTTATAGAAGTGGGAGTCTTATAGAATTGATAAAAAGTACAGCAACACCATATTTTAGTGTTGCCGTACTTTTTTAAATAAGATTAATCTCAACTCTTATAAGTCTTGCCAAAACTCTTAAATTCTTTTTAGAAACTGTTTCAGCCTTTAAACTAACCTTGTTACTTATTAATAACATTTTATCAGTATCTAATTTTTTTACCTGTCTTACACAAATATTAGAATTATATTCAACCAAACAAATTGAATTATTAATTATTTCATGAGTAATATATGCGAAAGCAATATCACCTTTTGAAATTCTAAAACCTAGCATATCATCATCTTCTATTTTTAAGAAAATAACTTTATCTGATGAAAGACCTTCAATTTTACTTGATATAACAGGCATCTGTCTAGTACCAATAACATTATTTAAATCATACTCATAAATAGGTATAGTCTTTAATACTGATTCAAAAGCATCATTCCACACATCATTTACTTTATTGCTTTCTATTCCTACAATTTTTTTCTCAATTTTTTCTTCTTTTTCATCATAATTCATTGATATATCATTGATTTCTTTACCTAATATCTTTGATATTTTATCTATCAAGCTTTCATTAATTATTCTTTTCCCTATCTCAACTTCTTTAATGAATTTTTCAGAAACTCCTAGCTTTTTAGCAAGTTGTTTCTGACTTAGTCCTTTATCGTTTCTGATTTTACATATTTTTTGACCAACTCTGCTCATTGCATTTCCACCTTTAGTTCAGTTTTTCTGGCTCATCATATTCTACACCAAATGTATCTACAGTTACTTCCTTTATAACTTGATCTTCATATGGCTTATCTCTAAAGTCACGTTTAACACTAACTATTTCCTTTGCCACGTCAATACCTTCTATCAGTTTTCCAAATGAAGCATAATTTCCGTCTAAATGTGGAGCTGAAGCTACCATTATAAAAAATTGACTTCCTGCTGAATTTGGATCATTTGTTCTTGCCATAGATAATACACCTTCTGTGTGCTTTAAATCATTTTTGAAACCATTTGAAGAAAATTCACCTTTTATAGAATAACCTGGATCTCCCATACCAGTACCATTAGGACATCCTCCTTGAATCATAAATCCTGGTATTACTCTATGAAAAATAATTCCGTTATAAAACCCCTTTTTAACAAGACTAATAAAGTTTTTTACCGTATTTGGTGCTATGTCCGGATATAGTTCTGCTTTCATTATATTACCGTTTTCCATTTTTATTGTTACAATTGGATTCATTTTACTCTCTCCTCACTAATGTAATTCTAAATATATTTTATACTACTTTTGCACTATAATGTAAACATTTTTATATTTTTTCTTCTATAATCTCAATCTCCATTTCAGCAAAATTGATTATTCTATCTAACTTCAAAACAAAACTTCCATCTGGAAGAATAATCAAAAATTTGTTACATAATATATCTATTTTATTATCCTTTTCTACACAGATTTCTTCTAAAAGTATATTTTCTTTTTCAGAAATTCCAAAAGAAACGCATAAAATATTAATACTCCCTATCTTAATCGCTGTATTTGGATCGTTTAAGATTGAAGAAATAATTATTTGTGCCTCTTTAATTCTATCAAATGTATAGAGCTTTAGCGAATTAATAATGCACATATTGTTACTATCCGATGGATTATTAAGTATTATTTTATTGAATCCATCATCATTCTTTAGCTTAATTCTTTTCACATCATCAGTAAATTTCTCATTTAAATTCTTGTCAAATTTAAATACTTTCATTTAGCTCACCTTACTTTTTAAAATTTGTATAAATTTCTTTATAATTTAATCTATTCATTACAAAAGCGAGCCGTTAACAAATCATAACTTAATTTAATTATTTTTTTATCCTCAAGAGAATTGAAAATCTGAACTTTACCCTTTTTATAACTTTTATTTTTTATATTGTGAATCTCAATCTGCCTTTTTAATTGTTTTGCAGTTCCAATTCCTCCATCTAATATAGGAATACTGACCCCAATAACTTCTTCTATTTCATACTTAACAAAAGGGTAATGCGTACACCCCAAAACAATAGCAGCTATATCACTATTTAAATGTTTTCCTAATTTTTTCTTTAAATAATTGTTTATCTTATCTCCACGAGTAAAACCCATCTCTATTAGTTCTACCAATCCAGGACATGGTAATAATTTAATATTAACTTCTTTTTCGTATTTCTTCATTAATTTATTAAATTTTTTCTCAGACAATGTCACAGGTGTTGCCATTATTATTATATTACCTTCTCTATTCATTTCAACTGCTGGTTTTAATGCAGGTTCTATTCCAATTACAGGTATATTACTATATTTCAATCTTAGTTCATCAATAACTGCACTTGTGGCTGTATTGCATGCCACAACCAATGCCTTAATATCTTTCTTAATAAGGAAATCTACAACATCAAAACTCAATTTTTTAATTTCTTTTACAGATTTTGTTCCATAAGGAGCATTTTTTGAATCTCCAAAATAAATATAATTTTCATTAGGCATTAATTTCACTGCTTCTCTTAAAACACTTATACCACCTACACCAGAATCAAAAAATCCAATAGGTCTCTCATATATGTTCATTTCATCACCACCAAAGTTTACTTAATTAACAATACTATTCTGCACCTACTAGGACATTGAAGAAATTGTGCAGCAATTTCAACCTTCACTATTCATTATTCCTCATTTCACTATTTAGGGTTTTTCTCTATAAAATATTATATACCATATTATCCAAATTTAATATATATAACTATCATATTGACCAATTATTCCAAACTATAAACATTGGACAAGCATATCGAATATCTTATACTATGAACATTATTATAAAAGGAGTATATATATGTCAAATAAAGATTTGTTATGGAAAATAAAAAAATCAACTCAAAATGGAGTTGATACAATAACTAAGAAATCTGAAAACATAATGAACTATCTAAAAATACAATCCGAAATTCATTCCTGTGAGGAAAAAATAGATAACCTTTTCATTGAAATAGGAAAGCTAGTATACGAAAAATATAAATACAATAATAATAATATAGACTCATCTTATAAAGATTATTGTAAAACCATAAACAAGCTTGAAAAAAAAATCAAATCTATCAACAAAGAGTGAACTCGTTTTGCTAAAGCAAAACATCGGGACTTCAGGTTGATACTCTACTTCACCTGAATCAAAAAGCTTGAATCTCCCACTTATAAGTGGGAATCTTGTAAAATCGATAAACAAAATAAAAAAAATAAATATTTTACAAAACATTCAAAACAATATTCACATCATGTTTATATTAACTAAACTTGTTTATCTTAGCCATACCTTTGTCATAAAAATCATGACAAAAATAATAATTCCAACAAAAATTAATGCAAAAGGCATTATTATTTCAAATTGTGCAATCATTATAGCTAAAAAATCCTTAAATGTCATAGACTTTACAACTTCTTTCATTCTATTTTCTTCATCTATCATTTGACGCTCATATGAATCAATATTTGCTACTTTCTTCTTTTTAAAAAACATAAATAATGCCCCCTTATATTATTCGAATAATAAGTTATACCCATTAAGTTACCCCCATAAAGCTATTCTTCACATCAATGTTGTAAAGTTCCCCACCACAACGGCAAAGACCTTGTATAAAACTCTACCATACTTACAGAATAATACTATTCTATAAACTTTGCAAGAATATTTATTTCTATCCTATAAGTGAACTCGTTTTGCTAAAGCAAAACATAGGTATTTCAGGTGGATACTCTACTCCACCTGAATCAAAAAGCTTGAATCTCCCACTTACAGAAGTGGGAGTTTTATAGAAGAAACCAATCTATATTATATGACAAGCTACATAATGTCCTCCACCAACATCTCTATATTCAGGTATTTCCTCTTCACATCTCTTAGTCTTATAAGGACATCTAGTATGGAATTTACATCCTGATGGTGGATTTGCAGGACTTGGTATATCACCATACAATATAATTCTATCCCTCTTTAATGTAGGATCCGGAATAGGAACAGCCGAAAGCAGTGCCTTTGTATACGGATGCAGTGGTTTTGAATATAATTCACGTTTTTCTGCAAACTCAACCATGCTTCCAAGATACATAACTCCAACCTTGTGGCTTATATGTTTTACTACACTTAAATCATGAGATATAAACAAATATGAAAATTGTTTTTCAGCTTGAAGGTCTTCAAGCAAATTTATAATCTGAGCTTGAATAGAAACATCAAGAGCAGATACCGCCTCATCACAAACAATAAACTCTGGATTTAATATCAATGCCCTAGCAATTCCAATTCTCTGTCTTTGTCCACCTGAAAACTCATGTGGATATCTTCTAACATGGTGAGATGCAAGCCCACATTCAAGTATAGTTTCCATTACTTTATCATTCACATCTTTTTTAGTTGCAAATCCGTGATCTAATAGTGCCTCACCAACAATTTCTGAAACGCTCATTCTAGGATTCAATGAACTATAAGGATCCTGAAAAATAATTTGCATTTTAGGTCTCATTCTTCTGAGCTCTTTTTTATCTAATTTAAATATATCTTTACCTTTAAAGTATACATTTCCCTTCGTTTTTTCAAGCAATCTAAGCATTGTTCTTCCAGTTGTAGACTTTCCACATCCTGACTCTCCAACAAGCCCAACAGTTTCACCTTTTTTAATTTCAAAGCTTATTCCATCTACTGCCTTTACATTTCCAATTGTCTTCTTGAATACTCCTCCCTTTATAGGGAAATACTTTTTAAGATTTTCAACCTTTATTACTGTTTCTGTCATTTATTCTTCACCCCCATACAACCAACAAGCTGCTTTATGTCCAGGTAATACTTCTCTTAATGGTGGTTGTTTTGTTTTACAAATATCCATACAATGCTTACATCTAGGATAGAAGTAACATCCCTTAGGTAAGTGTAGCGGATTTGGAACTTGCCCAGGAATAGAATCCAATCTTTCTTTGTCCTGATTCAATATTGGTTTTGATTCAAGAAGTCCTACAGTATATGGATGCTTTGGATTTTTAAACAATTCAATAATATTCGCTTCTTCAACAACTTTTCCTGAATACATAACAACTACATAATCACACATCTCTGCAACTACACCCAAGTCGTGTGTAATAAGCATTATAGAAGATCCTATCTTCTTTTTTAAATCTCTCATAAGGTCCAATATCTGTGCCTGTATTGTAACATCAAGAGCAGTTGTAGGCTCGTCAGCAATCAATAACTTTGGATTACATGATATAGCCATTGCTATCATTGCCCTCTGTCTCATGCCTCCACTCAATTCATGTGGATATGCATCTACTATCTCATCTGCTCTCGGAATTCCTACAAGTTCAAGCATATCTATAGCTTTTTTCTTTGCATCACTTTCATTTAATCCCTGATGAAGCATAATAGCTTCACAAATCTGGAATCCTATAGTAAATACTGGATTTAAAGACGTCATTGGTTCTTGAAATATAACAGAAATATCATTTCCTCTTATCTTTCTCATTTCACTTTCAGAAAGCTTAAGTATATCTTTACCATCAATAGTTATCTCTCCATCTACTATTTTACCGGGTGGATTAGGTACCAATCTCATAAGAGACATAGACGTTATACTCTTTCCACACCCAGACTCACCAACTATGCCAACAGTTTCCCCTTTTTTTATTTTAAAGCTTACGCCATCAACGGCTTTAACTACACCATCTTCAGTATAAAAATATGTCTTTAAGTCTTTAACAACAACTAAGTCATTAGCCATATGTTATTCCCCCTATCTCTTCAGTTTTGGGTCTATAGCGTCTCTTAAACCATCACCCAATAAATTAATTGACATAACAGCTAGGAAAATACACACTCCTGGTGGTACCCATAGCCATGGTTCAAATTGTAAAACATACATATCTCTACACAACTGAGCCATTTGCCCCCATGAAGGTGTCGGAGGAGTAACCCCTAATCCCAAAAAACTTAGTGCAGATTCAGATAATATTGCCCCACCTATTCCTAAAGTAGCATAAACTATTATTGAAGCTAAGGCGTTTGGAAGTAGATGTCTAAACATTTTTCTTCTATCACTAAGTCCTAATGCCTCAGCTGCTTGCATAAACTCTTGCTCTCTCAATGAAAGCATCTGCCCTCTTACGATACGGCTCAAGCCTGTCCACCCAATAACACCTATTATAAACATAACAACAAATATTCTATACTTAGGAGCAACATGCAAATCTGACATAACAGCAGAAAGCATTATTAAAATACACAAAAACGGGAAACACATTATTACGTCAACAATTCTCATCATTATTGAATCAACTATTCCTCCAAAATATCCAGAAACTACACCAACAACACTACCAATTATAACCTCAATAGATACAGCAACAACACCTACCAAAAGAGATATTCTGCCCGCATACATGAGTCTAGTTAATACATCTCTTCCTACATCATCTGTTCCAAGTGGATGAGCCCATGATGGTGGAAGTTCACTCTTTGTCAGATCTATTTTATAAACACCATACGGCGATATCATAGGATATACTACAGCAGCTACTGCTAAAATAATGATTATCACTAAACCCGTCATGGCTAATTTGTTTCTTTTTAATCTATTCCACACAATCCTTGCAGGACTTAATACAACTTCTTTTTCTTGTCCTGTTTCAATATTTAGCTTGTTTTTAGTGTTTATTTCTACTTTTCTACCCATACTTCAACCTCCTATTGCAACCTTATTCTTGGGTCAACTATTGCATAGCTAATATCTGCAATTAGATTTCCTATCAATACCAAAACAGCCATAAGAAGATTGTATCCCATAATCAAATTATAGTCTCTATTATTTATTCCTATTAAGTCAACAGGACCTACTCCTGGCCATGAAAATACTGATTCTGTAATAATTGCTCCTCCAAACAAGCCTGCTAATGACAATCCAAATATGGTTATTACAGGTATTAATGCATTTCTAAGTGCATGCTTATATATTACAACCTTTTCTCTTAAACCTTTTGCTCTTGCAGTTCTTATATAATCTTGCCTTATTACCTCAAGCATTGAAGAACGAGTATATCTCATAAGACTCGCAAGTGAACCAAGAGTTAATACAATAACAGGAAGAAGTGCATGTTTCATTACATCTAAAACCATCCTTATACCATTATAATTCATACCTGCAGTATGCATCCCCGATACTGGAAGCACACCAAGATTAACTGCAAAAATCTTTATTAAGGCCATACCAAAGAAGAAAGATGGTATAGATACGCCAAATAATGCAAACACAGTAAAGAACATATCAAATCCTGAGTACTGCTTCACAGCAGATATAACCCCTATAGGAATTGATAAAATTATAGATAATACAAATGAAATAATTGCTAATAGGAAAGAATTCCATATATATGTATGTAAAACATCCGTAACAGGTTGTTTAAAATACCATGAATATCCTAAATCCCCTTTAAGTGCCTTACCTATCCATCTACCATACTGAACATAAATAGGATCATTAAGTCCCATCTGTTGTCTTAACATTTCTTTCGTTTGAGCAGAAACATGTGGATCTGTTATAGCTGATAATGGATCTCCAGGTGTTAATTTAAATAAGAAAAATATAATAACCGTTACTCCAAACAATACTGGTATTATTTGTAAAAGCCTTCTTGTAATATACTGTCTCATTATTATCCCCCTTTCTTTTAAGTTGTGCCCAGCATAATGCCAGGCACAATAAAATTACTGTTCTAATTCAACCTTCCAAATATCATTTGTCCAATCAATGTATGAAGAAACATGCAAATTCTTAACCCTATGATTAATTGCATATCCTCTCTTGCTTGAACCTAAGAATAAGTAAGGCAAATCATCATTAACAATTACAGCCCACTTTTGATATATTTCTTTTCTTTTTTCTTGATCCATTTCTTTTTTTCCTGCATCCATCAATTTTTGACTTTCTTCATTTACCCAACCTACTGAGTTAGCTCCGCCAGGTTCAGTTTGATCTTTACCAAATATTCCTGATGGATCTGGGTCAATAGAAAGACTCCAAGCCATATTGTACATTTCAAAATCTTGCTTATCATAAACTTTTTCACAAAGAGTTGAGAATTCCATAAGTTCTGGAATAACTTCAATACCTAATTTACCCCAGTTATCTTTTACTATTGGTATTAATGTTTCAACATATTTACTTCCAGTGTAAGTCATCCAATGAATTGTAAACTTCTTACCATCTTTATATCTGAAACCATCATCATGTAATTTCCATCCAGCCTCATCAAGCAATTGTTTTGCCTTTTCTGGATTGTATTCATAAGGATTTACTTTATCGGTATAAGCCCAAGATACTTGAGAAATTGGAACATTACAAGTTTGAGCATATCCTTTAAAATAAGTGTCTAAGAACCCTTTTCTGTTAAGACCATACATCAATGCCTGTCTAACTCTCTTATCAGAGAACATAGGATTTTTTAGATTCCAGCCTATATATCCATATCCATTATCTGGATACATTTGAATATCAATAAATCCTGCAGCTTTTAACATATTGATATTTTTAGGTTTAATAGGTACTTGTTGAATATCAACTCCACCTGTCTTTAATTCTTGAATTTGTGTATCAGCATTTGTAACTTTCATTATAATATTCTTAATTTTTGGTGCTCCTTGCCAATAATTTGGATTAGCTTCAAATGAAACTTCTTGACCTGCTTTATAATCTTTAAATAGATATGGACCAGAACCCATAGGTTTTAATAACATATCTTTAACATGTTTCCAATCACCTTTTTTGAAATCATAATAATGTTTAGGCATTATTCCATAACCAAAATTCCAAATAGCTTGAACATCAAGCTGTTTTAAAGTAAATGAAATAGTGTATGGATCTATAACTTTAATACCAGATACTGTTTTAGCATCTCCATTATGATACTCATCATATCCAACTAAATTATTAACTGCATCAGTTCTCATACCATCATAACTAGGATCACAAATAGATGTAAATGTAAATGCAACGTCATCAGCAGTTAATTCAGTGCCATCTGAGAATTTGATACCTTTCTTTAAATGGAAAGTATATGTTAATCCATCATCAGAAACATCCCATGTAGCAATCCCAGGTATTGGATTACCTTGAACATCATTACCAATCATTCCATCAAATACTAATGAACAAACCCAACTGTCATAAACAGAACTTGAATATATAGGAGCAAAGTCACCTTTTGGTGCAGTAATCCCAACTATCAATGTATCTTTTCTATTCTTAGCAACTTGAGGATTTTTTTCCGGATGTTCGCATTTTATGATTTCTGTAACATCCTTTTTAACTTCTTTCTTTTTGTCACTGCTAGTACCTGTGTTAGAGCTTGTTGAAGTTGTATTTGAGTTATCTGTCTTATTCGAGTTCGAGTTATTGTTGTCAGTACTCGCTGTAGTGTTGGCTTTTGAATTGTTATTTTCCTTGTTAGTATTTGCATTGCCACAACCAACTAGGACAAACACAACTGCAAGAGCCAAACAAAGAATTGTCATTACTCTTTTTTTCATAATTTTTCCCCCTTATATTTTTTTGATATAATATACCATTCTCAACTTTTACCCAATATAGATCCCCCCACATTGCATAAGTTGAGAAATGTTAACGTAATTATTAAATTTAATATAAATTTCCATATTGTATTATATTGAATATTTTATACCATTATTTCATTATTTTCAATATATTTAATACAAAAAGATATAAAATTATGAATATTGTTGTGTTTTCATAAATTTCTGAATTATTACACTAATGATATCACAGCCATCTTACAATTACATTAATGTTTTCTTACTTTTTTGTAAGATTATTTATATATTCTATAACACTCTCGCTTCTAAGTGAAAGATTGAATCTTTCTGCTTCAACTTAAGCAAAGTTTCCATCTGAAATCCAAATGTTTTTCTTTAACAAAACAAATTCATTTGCATTACTTGACTTTTTCAATTTCAAGTTATAAAATGATAATGCAATTTGTTTGCAAACATATCAAATAAGATATTTTTTTATAGAGGTGATATATGAATACTATTATTGATATTTCAAATTTATATGTATATTATAAAAATAATTGTGCTCTTTCAAATATAAATTTATCGGTAAATGAAGGTGACTTTCTAGCAATAATGGGTCCAAATGGCGGAGGTAAAAGCACTCTATTAAAGACAATATTAGGTCTACTAAAACCCAATAAAGGAAGTATTAAAATCATGAATAAGCTTCCCAAAAATTCAAAAGGAATTATAGGTTATGTACCTCAATTCTCTAAGTTTGATAAAAATTTTCCCATAACCGTTAAAGATGTGGTACTAACCGGCACATTAGCTAAAAAAAATTTTTTCTTCCATACATATGGTGAAAATGATTATAAAATAATTTATGACGTTATGAAAAGATTAAATATATATGATTTACGCAATAAACAAATTGGTCAACTTTCAGGTGGTCAACTTCAAAGAGTATTAATTGCAAGAGCTATTTCTATGACTCCCAAAATTCTTCTGCTGGATGAACCAACAGCAAGTATTGACAGCGAATCAAAAACAGAAATATATTCAATATTAAAGGAATTGAATAAAAATATGACAGTAATAATTGTTACTCATGATATAGGTGCAATATGCTCGTATGTTACTTCAATAGCATGTATTAATAAATCTCTTTTTTATCATGGTGAAGCAGAAATCAATGATAACATCGTTGAACAAATATATGGTTGCCCTGTTGATTTAATCGCTCATGGTATTCCTCATAGAGTTTTAAAAACACATAAGGGGGTAAACTAATGTTAATTTCATTGTTTAAATATTCATTTCTTCAACATGCAGTAATCGCTGCTATTTTATCAAGCATAGCATGTGGAATCATTGGAACGATTATTGTAGAAAAAAAATTAGTAATGTTAAGCGGTGGAATTGCACATACTGCATTTGGCGGTGTAGGTTTTGGATATTTGCTTGGTATTCCTCCAATTTTAGGTGCTTTGTTTTTTTCGGTTGCTTCTGCAATAGGAATAACATCTATAAAACGCCAAAACAGCACCAATTCAGACACTCTAATAGGTATGTTTTGGTCTTTAGGCATGGCATTAGGCATATTATTCATAGCATTTATGCCTGGATACCCTCCAGATATGACTTCATATTTATTTGGAGATATATTAAACGTATCAAATTTTGATATAAAAATAATGTGTATTATGGATTTAATAATAATATTATTTATTATATCTATATTAAATACACTTAAATCATATTTATTTGATGATGAATTTTCATTTACACTAGGAATTAATACTACATTGCTAGAATATTATCTTTTTATACTTATAGCATTAGCAATAGTTGTTTTAATAAAGGTTGTTGGAATAATATTGATAATAGCTCTGCTTACAGCTCCACCAGCTATTTCAAAGTTATTTACTTATGATTTTAATAAAATATTGGTATCTTCTATAATTTTAGGTATGATTTTTAGCTTTACAGGGCTTTGGTTGTCATATGTAATAAATATACCATCAGGTGCTTCTATAATTTTGGTTACTGTATTAACTTATTTCATTACAACGGCTATTAAATCTTTAAATCAAAAATACAAATTGCCTCCATCATAAACAGAGGTAATTTGTATTTTTCACTTTATGTTATGAAAGCAATTCTTTTAATTTTCTCTCTATATATTCTTTTATTTCTACTTCTCCAATAAATGTTCTTTCATCAAAGTCACTTGGTTTAACTCTGAAGAAATTAATCAAAAGCATATTATCCTTTATTATATATTCCTGCATATGCATTGGCGAGAAAATAACTTCTAATTCTTCATATCTTTCTTTATCTTTGTCGAATTTTGTATAATCTCGAAGTTTGTCGACTAATTCTTCCAAATTCAATTTTTTCAATGGCTGAATCATCATATTTGTGTATTCAAAATCTTCCATAACCCACATATTATAATTCCAAAATCTCTTTTCCTTTTTATTCCCTGTAAATGGCTCTCTATTTTTAATAGCACTCAATGTTCTCCTAACAGACTCTTCATTAAATTCATCATCATACATATATTTCATCGCTGGCATAAGTGCTAAATCATTAAAAAACTGTTCTGATACATTTTCTTTTTCACTAACAGCTGTCCAAAAATAATACATAGCCTCAACAGCATCTAAATTCACCTTTATTCTATTTAACATTGGTATTTCTCCCTTCAAAGTAAAGTACGACATAAGCTTCATCATAATTATATACTTACAGGTTTAAATAATCAATATTTAGACAAACTGCTATAATATCTCTATTTCTCTATCCTTAACAACAGCTTCTGTATTATTTTCTATATAATTAAGAACATCTTCAATAACACTATTTGCATGTCTTGAATCATTACTGACACAAGCTATTCCAATTACAATTGACTGATGGTAATCTTGATCTTCAATTTCAGCAACAGAAATATTATATCTATGCTTAACTTTATCAATTATACTTTTTACTATCATTCTTTTCTCTTTCAAAGAATGAACCCAATTAGCGTATAAATATATTTTCCCTGTACCAATAATCATAATATGTCCCCCTCATACAAGTATGAATTTTTCTATACAACTATTATATGTATTTTAAAAAAAAAATAGGCTTTTATTAGCCTATTTAATTGATATTTATTCAACTATTTTAACTTCATATTTTTCCTTAAGCTCTTCAACTTTATCAATATATACTTTATTTTGTTTCATACCAAGTAACATTTGATATATTTGCTGTTTTGATTCTTCAAATGACTTAGTCCCTTCTTGTTTCTTATCTGTAACTTTTATTATATGATATCCAAATTGAGTCTTAATAGGAGTGCTTATTTCATCTTTTCTCATTGAAAATGCCGCTTGTTCAAATTCTGGAACCATCTTGCCTTTAGTGAAATAATTCAAATCACCGCCAATAGAAGATGAAGGGCACTCAGAATATTTCTTTGCTGCCTCTTCAAAAGAAAGTCCATCATTTATTTCTTTTAAAATATCATTAGCTTCGCTTTCCTCTTTGACAAGTATATGACTTGCTCTTACACTTTCAGATGACTTAAACATATCTTTGTGCTCATCATAATATTTTCTGACTTCCTCTTCATCAACACTCACACTTGTAAGCAATTTACTCATAGCATACTGCTTAAGCATTGTAATCTTCATATTTTCAAATTCTCTTTTAAAATCTTCTTCATCCTCAAAATTATTATTTAAAGCATCAGAATAAAACAATTCCTGATTTATCAACTCTTCTAATAATCTCTTTTTGCCTTCTACAGACATAAACTGTGCAGCTTGTTGTGGTCCTAACCCTTTTAAAAGTAGTTCAACATCTCTCTCTGTAATTTCTTTTCCATTAACAACTGCTAAAACCTTACTATTGTTCATCATTTAGCTCTCCCTTATAATTTTATTTAGCTTTTTAAAAACTATAAACATACTATATAATGATAACAAATATATATTAAAGTTTCCAGTCATTAATGTAGTATAACGGCATATACTATTCCCATCTGTGCAGCCAGATAAGTTGCCCAAACCCAAATCCCTACATTTTTGATTCTAATGTTAAGTATATCAGATATAGCTATCATAAAATCAGATATAATAAATATCATAGCAGATATAAAAGTTATCCACCACTTTCCACCTAATGAGAAAGCTAGAAAAAAAGCAAATGATGCCATTAATGATATACATGCTCCATATAAAACTGCAGCAATCCTTACTTTATTGGTTTTTATATTCCTCTTAATAAATAACATCTTATAAATAATTATGACAATAATGCTAATTACTAGAGAAATAATAACATACATACCTATTTTAATATTGCTATTAATCATTGTTGCAACATAAGCAAAAATATAAAATATATGTGTAGCTGCAAAAAAGAGCATACCGCCTATTAATCTGTTTTTTAATTTTATAACTGAAGCCATAGTTAAATCTCCTATGAAAGAAAACATAACACCAAAAAATACAAAAATAGAATAAAAAAAAGTCACTTTAACTCCATAAAAAGCAATAACAAAAGCTGCTGTGGTCATTGAAAGACTTATAACTATTTTTATAGAAAGTGGTAAACTCCGTACATTTGTTTTGTTTCTTAAAGCTAAAACGGTCCCAAAAATAAACAACAATATTTGAAGAACAAATAATGTTTTAATTGATAATAAATAATTAATTCCCAAAATATTACCCCCATGATTTATATTATAATTATATTATAATACATAATTTTCTAAATATTAAGCAAATTTATATAAATGGGGATATATTATGTCTATTTTCTTACAATAATATGTTTTTGAGGTCTTATCGTTATATCTGTAACAACAGTCCCTTCTCTCTGTGATAATATCATATACACCGCATCAGCAATACACTTTGTCGTGATATAAGTTTCCTCATTATCTCCTTCTCTAAAATTTGAATTATCATAAAAATTCGTCTTGGTCATATCTGGATGAATTGTAACAACTTTAACACCTGTTTTTCTAGTTTCCTCAAAAAGACTAGAAGCAAAATGAGAAAGCCCTGCTTTTGTAGCCGCATATGCACAACCATAAGTACTCCATTTTTTTGCAGTAATTGATGATATATTTATTATAAACCCAGAATTCTTTTTTAATTTTCTTAAGAGAAGCTGAGTTAAAATTAGAGGTGCTTCTAAATTTGTTGCAACCATAGCATGTATCTTAGAAACATTCAATTCTTCATGAGGGCCAAAGAAGCCCACTCCCGCATTATTAACAAGTATATAAATTTCTTCAGTTTTGTTTATTTGTTTTACTTTTTCAGTAAGTTCCCCTATTTTAGTGATATCACAATTCACTTTAACAAAGTTACTATCATCGAATTTAACTTTTGAAAAATCTCGTGAAATACCATACACCCTATAATTTAATTTTAAAAGTCTCTTGCTTATTTCCAAACCAATTCCTGATGAAGCCCCTGTTACAATAGCACTTTTCATAGCATTATTTCCTTCCTAGAAATATTGGTAAAATATTTTAAACATCACAATATTTTAAGTGAAATTTTATACATAGATTTTCTCTACTGGCACATAATATAATAATTTTTTATAAACAAAATTCACTAAATTACTTGAATGATTCTCTGTATATGTGCATACACCATTTTTGCACTCAAAAGGATAATTCAAAATCAAAGAATATTCCCTTCCCTTTCTCATTTTCTTTAGATAATCCTTTGACACTCTGAACACACCTATACTAATATCTAAAATATCATCTGATGATATTTTATTAAATGTATCATCAATACATTTTTCATAGTTCTTTTGCCAATCTTCAACATAAAGCAAAGGATCAAAGCAAAGTCTAACATTCCATCCTTTTTTTATAGCATTATTAGCACTTTCTAATCTGCTATTAAGTGATGGTGTGTTTTTTTCAAATTCTTTAATAATATTTAAAGGAGATAGTGTCCAAGCCAATATAACATTATTTATGGCTGGTATATCCTGTATAGCAACAAAGTTAGCACTTTTAGTCCTTAATTCAATTTTGAGATTGGGATGTCTTGATGCGAATTCCAACCATTTTGTGGCAAAATATGTTATTCTTTCCATGGCTAATATATCTGTATCATATGAAATACAAAGATATACAGCATGTTTCTTTAAAAGCTGTTCTACCTCATAAAATATATCCTCAATATTAACGAATATAACAATATTAGAAGAAGGATACATACCTTGAAGGTAACAATACTCGCAATCATAAATACAATTCATCATAGTTGAAGTGTAATAAAAATGTGAATTACCAAAATCCTCACAAACTCCTGCACCTTTATATATAAAATTATCTCTCTTTACTGCTAATATTAGCTTTGGACTATTTTTTTGAAGAGCAAAACTTTGATGTCCTCTACAAAATACATCCTTGTAATGCTCTATTTCGATTTTTGTTGCATCTTTAAAATTCGACAAAATTCTCTTGGTATTTATATTATTTATAGCTCTTTTTTCAATATATATATGTGAAAAACTAGAATTCCATAAGCTTTTCTTTAAGTTTTGCAAATTGTCTCTTCCCTTCATTTTTAGATTTACATTCCACTTCTAAAAACGGTTCTAAAATTTTTTTAATATTACCCTTCCGCATTTTATAATGTTTCACCAAATGAGTTAGTTCATTTCTCATAGTTTCTGATAATTTTAGATTATAAAATAATGTTTCTATATAATCATTATATTCATCTATTAAAATATACTTTGGTTGCATACCAATTTGTCCTATTTTATCAATCCATGAAACAATATCATACATATTATCTTCAATAAGCTTTGTTACCTTTTCTGCCGAAATACAGTGTGTATCTAAAAAATCTGATACTATCTTTATGCAATTAATTTGATGCATATACAAGAAATGAGAAGCCGCTTCAAATATGCCTGCTGCTTCCATATCAATAAAATCTCCTTCTGTTTTATGAAAGTACTCACTACTATTAATCACCTTTGAAAACGTCTCAAGCACACCTTCTACGAAATTATGTTTAAAAAACATATCTGTATAAAATATATTGCCACTATCAGCATTTATTATTTTATGTGCAAGTATAACACTGCCCTTACCTACTTCTATTACTTTGTTACCAACTTTTTTTGATTTAATTTTACTACCGCAAATTCCTATATTAAAAAAGAAATCATTAGGTTTGACTTCATACTTCGTAAGCATGTGTGTCACCCCTACCGCAGAGGATACAAGTCCTGTACCCGTAATTATTAAAACAATTTCATTATTTTTAAATACTTGAAATTTTGTAAAGTTATTATCTTTTTTAAGACCATAGTGTGAAATAAATGGCTTTGCCTCACAATACATTGCCGTCGAAATAAAAATCACCGTTCTTCTATTACTCCTCTCTCAACTCATTATTGCTATTTCTTCTATTCTATTCATGTAATCATTATATATCGTTATCATAGCATCTACAACATTAGGATCAAATTGGGTTCCTTTATTTTTCTTTAGTTCATATATAGCCTTTTTATAACTCATGGCTTTTCTATACGATCTATTTGATGTTATTGCATCAAATGTATCAGCAACTCCTACTATCGCAGCTTCTAATGGTAGATTACTTATTTGTTCATCTTCTGGATATCCTTGTAAATCAAATCTTTTGTGATGATATCTCACAATATTCATAATAGTATCTGGAAAACCGACCTTTTCCAATATCTTGTATCCTATTTCAGGATGTTGTTTTATTTTATCATATTCATCAACATTTAACTTTCCCTTTTTAGTAAGTATTTTCTCGTTTATTCCTATTTTACCTATATCATGTAAAAGACCGCCTATTTCAATTTTATCACACATTTCCTCAGATAATCCCATCTCTTTAGCAATTAAAAGAGCATATTTTGATACTCTCAATGAATGTCCCTCAGTGTATTTATCTTTTGCCTCCACAGCCGCAATTAATGCTTTAATAGTTTTTAAGTAATTTTGCTTGAGATTCTCATATAATTTAATGTTTTCTATCATAATAGCTGTTTGATTTACCGTTGATGTTAATATATTAAAGTCGCTTTCTGTCAATTTTTGCGTAGTAACAATTATTAAAACACCCATTACTTTTTTCCTTGCAACTATTGGCATAATGTTAAAATATTTTATAGTTCCATCCTTTTTAGGCATATTATAATATTCGCAAATTTCCTTTGTTACTCTTTCATTCTTAATGATTGTTTTTAAGATAACAGCCTCTCCAATTATATTATCTGCTATAGATATTTCTTTTTTAAATAGAAATTCAGTATGATTACCAGAGTATGCCATGAGTTTCAATTTACTATTCTCTTTTAAAAGTCTTATTGTACATATGCGCAAATTGAGTAAATCTGATAAATTAAATACCACATTTTGAAGCATTTTTTCTAAATCCATAGTTTTATTTAAATCTGAACTTATCTTGTTAATCGTTTTCAATTCCTTATTCTTTTTCAATATTTCTTTTTCAGACTTGTCCAATTGATACGTAGTAGATAGTAGCTGTTCATATGCTGCTTCATATTCTGAATTCATTTCCTGAAGCCTTTCATTAGTATCAATTAATTGTTGTGTTCTCTTCTTCAATTTACTATCATACCTCTTAAGAACATTAGCAGTATTATTAAAAGCATATGCAAGTTCTCCAAATTCATCTTTTTTATTCAGTAATATTCTATAATCATAATTTCTATTTTGAAGTTCAATAATACCTATTTTTAAATCATACAACGGTTTTAAAAGTTCCCTTGCTATAAATAATCCTAAAACAAGCATTATAAAAAATGTAATTATTCCATTATATAATGTATACTTTCTAATGCGAATAAGATTACTATACAATATACCCTTTTTTTCAAAAGAAATTATTTTCCAACCTATTTCTTCAATATCAATACAAGCTACCACATACTCTTTATATTCTTTCGGAATATTTGAAATATTATGATTATTTGATAATATATTGCATTTTTCTAATTGCTTAACATCCAATGAGTCTTCTCCAAAATGACATATTATATCACCCTTACTGTTTATAATATACGTTGATGCATAATTATCAATTTTGATTTCTTTTAAATTTTTTATTATATCACTAAATTTAAAATCTGCACCTATTACTCCTTTTACATCATGATTTTGATCATAGAGCGGCATTGATACTGTAATAACTAAATCTCCTGAAATTATATCTTCATACGGTTGAGTCCAAACAATATTTTTGTTTTTAATAGTTCTAACATACCATTGTCTTTTTCTTAAATCAATATTTATTATCCCGCCAGATGAAGTAAAATATTTACCATCTTCCATTACAATATACAAATTATAAAAACCGCTCACCAATTTTAGCTGTTTTTTTAAATATGAATTTACTTTATCAAAACTATTTTTAGAATTTATCATGTTCTCTAGATAAATGTAGTTACTCTGCATAAGTCTCAAAATATCTGCCTTATTTGAAAACCACTTCTTATGCTTATTCACTTCATCAATCATTGATTCTATCTTAATCTGCTCATATTTCTTAACAATATCCTTTTGTACTTTTGAATTAATACTTATTCCTAATACAACAGAAGGCAAAATTGCCAAAATAACAAAAAGAACAACCAATTTACTTCTAAGTGAATGAAAGTTCAAAATACCAATTCCTTTCTTGTATATCAATGATTTTTTAATCCTTTAACTTTTTCTTCTTTTTTACACATATCTTATTGTAGTTTAATAATCCTATATTTTACTATTGGAGTTTTGCTTTTGTGTATTTTAAGTTAATTGAGTTTTCTTCACTAATCAACTCTGATATTGCTTTGTATTGCTTCATTTTACTTTTATATATTTTAAGTTAATTCTTCTACATAAATTTACATTTTCCTTCTATTTGTATCAGATTATATTATAAATTATTTAAAAACAACTTGTTTTTCATACTTAATAAATACTCTATAACTTTAAATAAAAAATATAATATTTTCGCAAAAAAATTTTCTATTCTCTATACTTATGTGGGGTATATTATGTTATAATCAATTAGTCAGTAAAATTTATAAATATCATACGTGTGTATAAAAACCATTTTTATCAAATATTCTCTTTATTCTGTTTCTGTCTAGTTCAGATTTTCTTAAGTAAGTGAACTCATTAAATTAGCTTATTTTTAAATATGTTTCTTTTTGTCGATTTATGTAATTAAGAATATCCGTACTATATACTTGAAACTATATACTAGGTGCTTAGGAATTTAAAAATAAGTTTCTAATGAAAAAACTTTTCTAAAACAAATAAACTAATTAAAATAGTTTATTTGTTAAATATAATTCTTTTTTTATTAATTTATGTAATCAATAAAACTTGTACTAGAAAGTGAACTTGTTTTGCTAAAACAAAAAATCATTACTTCAGGTGGAAACTCTACTCTACCTAAAGTAAAAACTTCAATCTCCAACTTATAGAAATAGGAATGTTTTAGAATTGACAAAATATATTACAAAAGGGAGTGTTATTTATGAAAAAATATGATGTTATAGTTATAGGAATGGGGCCAGCTGGTATGGCTGTTTCAGGTATGGCACCAACTATGGGATTAAAAGTATTAGCAATAGAAGATCATAAAGTTGGTGGAGAATGCCTTAACTATGGATGTGTACCTAGTAAAGCTTTATTAAAAGCTGGAGAAACAAATTTTAATGCTAACAATATGGAAAAGTTTGGCATTGAATTGTCTGGCAGTACAAAAGTTATAAAGCCTCTTGAAATAGTTAGAGATAAAGTTTCTCAAATCAATGGTCCAAAAACAATGAGAATGTTTAATAAAGTTGATTTTGTTTTAAATGAAGGTAAAGCGAAATTTGTCGATTCACATACAGTACAAGTTGGTGATAAGCAATATACAGGAAAAACTATTTTTATTGCTACGGGTACAAAACCTTTTATTCCACCAATACCAGGATTAGATAGTGTGCCAAAACTTACAAATTTAAATATGTTTGCTCAAGAAGAAATTCCTAAAACACTTACCGTTATAGGTGGAGGTGCAATAGGAACTGAAATGGCTCAAGCTTTCTCTAGGTTAGGATCAAATGTTACTTTAGTTCAAATGGATCCTCATCTTATACCTATTGGAGACGAAGAAGCTGGTAAATTACTAGAAAATGAATTTAATAAAGAAAATATAAAAGTTTTCAATAGTACAAAAATTGAAAAAGTAGAACAAATCGATGGTATAATCTATACTCATACTGATAAAGGGGTATTTGAATCTGAAAAAATACTTGTTGCTACAGGTAGACAGCCTGTCTTAGAACCATTAGCATTAGAAAATGCAGGCATAGAATACACTAAACAAGGAATTGTTGTTGATGAATTCAATAGAACAAGTCAACCACATATATATGCTATAGGTGATTGTAACGGAAAAGCACAGCTATCACATGCAGCTATGCATCAAGGAATGTTAGCTCTAATGAATTCATTAAGCCCACAGCCTATGGGAAAATTAAAAAGAAGCAATTTCTTAGTTCCATGGTCAGTATTCACTAAACCAGAAATAGCACAAGTAGGTATGACAGAAAAACAAGCAAAAGAAGCTGGAATAAATTATTTTGTTGTAAAAGA